>CENJ01173576.1_pt1 | contig 15124 bp, 17 predicted proteins | sample 356161 | NCBI WGS metagenome assembly CENJ01 (sample SAMEA2619531, study PRJEB7988) | marine metagenome | biome: marine biome (ENVO:00000447); feature: surface water layer (ENVO:00002042); material: "saline water (ENVO:00002010), including plankton (ENVO:xxxxxxxx)" | depth 5 m
AGGCAGTTGGACAAGTGCAGCAGATATGGCTGGAAATGATCTCGATGAAAACACAGGGAATTTGATCGTATAAATTGTGTGCTTGTGATAATAATTAGCTTAGATAATAATCGGTAATATCTAATTCTATTGAATATAGTCTTTCTCTTAAATACTTAAACTTTGCGACAGAACCTTATATTCTGGATTGATGACAGTTATAGTATGCATAAGATGCAGCTTGCACATAGGTTGTTTTTATTAACTGATCACAACCTTAAAGGAAAGAAAAATTTTAAACAAGCCTATTTCTTCGTTTTTTTTCTTGTACCATCGTGTGCAGGAGATTCGAAATGAAACGCTATTTTTTTATGTTCGTTGTAGCCGTAGTAATAGCATTGCCAATTGCGGTTATTTTAATGTCTGATCCGAAATCAGAAGGCCATATACCGCAGAGCTATTTATCAACCCTTGAAAAAAAGGCACTGAATGGTGACGTGGATGCCATGTTCAAAATTGGTGATAGTTATGCCAATGGTCGCGACGGCACGAAAGTTGATCTGAAAGAGTCTATCCGTTGGTATAAAATGGCAATTGAGCATGATAATACGAATGCTATGAATTCTCTTGCACTAATTTATAAAAATGAAAAAGGCGAATACAAAAAGATAGAAGAAGCCATAACACTCTTAACAAAAGCAGCTCTTTTGGGTAACGATAGAGCCGCATACAATCTGGGTCTAGTTTATATCCGGGGGGATAATGTAGATAAGAATATATCACGTGGGGTAGAGTTAATGAGGAGTGCTGCACTCGGTGGGTATCCGAATGCAATGGAATTTTTGGGATTATTTTATTACCAAGGGGACGGTATAGAGAAAGATACCGTTAAAGCCCGTACTTGGCTTGAAATGGCAATCTCACATGGAAGAGAAGAAGCCTATTATGGTCTGGCTGTTATCTTAATGTCTGACCCAAAATCAGATTTAGTCGATTATTACATAGCAAGTGAATACTATAAAAAAGCTGAAAAATCAGGGAATAAATATTCAAGAAAAAGCTTTTCAGAGGCAGCTGAAAAATGTGTCAAAGATGATGATTATCAAGGATTTCCTTTGTACAGCTTCAAACATTGTTTTCTTGCATCTTATTCAAGAGATCCCGCTGCTATGCTTGCGGTAGGAATTTCCTTTTTAAATGGAAGAGGCGCGATACCTATAAATAGGGGTAAAGTGAGCGTAGCTGTCAAATGGGGCCAAAACTGCTATGGATAATCTTTCAGTTTACGAAAACGGGAGATTTCCAGCATGTCCAAGGCGGCACAAGATTCATATTTTTGGCATTTGTCTGACCAAGAGCATCAATTCATACAGCAATATCGTGGTTTAAACCGCCTAAAATGCGCCACTCTGCTCAAATATTACCAAACCGTGGGGCGTTTCCCAGAGAAATTCAGCGATATTCATGATATTGGGTGTAAGATTTTATCTGAAAATCTGAAAGTTCCTGATGATGTTGATCCTGACTATGATTACATGGATCGCACGGGGAAACGCTTACGGCAGAGTGTCCGAGAGTTTTTAGGAATACGGAATTCAGTACCGGATGATTGGGAAACAGCTCAATCCGACCTTGTTGAAGTTTGCTTTCAGGATTTTGATGCTGAAAACGCCTTGCCACAGCTATTGAAGCAATGGTTTCAGGATCGAAATATAGAGCGTCCGACTGTTTTGCGCGAAGAGCGCATTCTCAATGCAGTGCGTGGGAGCCTTGAAGAACGGCGCTATCAATACATTTCTAATCAACTTTCTGATTGTCTGAAACAGAGCTTGGATGATCTGCTTAAAACGCAGGCCGGCGAAACATCTGCACCGTTGATTTTGTTGAAAGATGATCCGGGAAAGCCATGCCTGAGCAGTGTTTTTATTGAGTTATCCAAGCTGGAAAGCATTGATAATTTGTGCTTGCCACTGGATTTGTTCCCTGCCGATTGGCAGAAACTGCGTAAAACATATCGTCACCGCGCCGCGCGTGAACCGGTACGGGAACTGCGCCGTCATCCGGATCATATCCGTTATGCGCTATTGGCTGCATTCTGTTTGGAACGGCGAGAAAAAATTCTGGAAAATCTCACAGATTTACTGATCCAGATCGTCCATAAAATTCAGGTAAAGGCCGAGCGCAGAGTGACCAAAGAAATAGCGGGCGGCGTCCGTGAAGTTTCGGCCAAGAAAGCATTATTGTTTAAAATCGCGCAAACAGTTATTGAAAAACCCGATGCGACCATTCGGGATGCCCTGTTTCCTATCATCGGCGAAAACACATTCAATGATCTGGTCAAAGAATTTGAGGCCAGCAGCCCGTTTTACAATGAGCAAGTCGAGCTGGTGGCGCGCAATTCCTACAAAAGCCATTACCGGCGGATGGTACCGCCTATTCTGGAGGTTTTGAAAGTCCGTTGTAATAATCAGCATCACAGCCCGGTGATTGATGCTATCACCATCTTGAAAAGCCTGTCATTCGGGCAGCGGGTTTTGCGTGTTGATGTGCTGCCGATCTCCGGTATAGTTCCAAAATCCTTGCAATCTTTGCTTATCGAAGATGGTAAGATCAACAGGATCAGCTATGAAATCTGTGTTCTCCGCGCATTACGCAATGCCTTGCGCTGCCGTGAGATTTGGGTGGAAGGCGCGCGGCGTTATCGTAATCCTGATGAAGATGTGCCGCAGGATTTTGAAGAAAAAAGAACGACTTATTATGAAGGTTTGAGCCTTCCGATGCGCTCAAATGATTTTATCACCGATCTCCAAGCTCGCATGGAAAAGGCTTTGCGAACATTAAACAGCGGACTTTATAAAAATGATAAAGTGTTTATTCGTCTGCATGGCAAAAACCTGATAAAAGTCTCTCCTCTGGAGCCACAGACAGAGCCGGCCTTCCTGAAACACTTGAAATCTCAAGTCATGATGCAATGGCCAATGACCAGTTTGCTGGATGTGCTGAAAGAAGCAGATTGTCAGATCGGATTTACCAATCTGCTCAAAAGCTATGGCGATCGTGAAATTTTATCGCGGGATGTTCTGCAAAAACGTCTATTGCTCTGCCTTTATGCGCTTGGAACGAATACAGGATTAAAACGTGTATTGGCAGGAGGCGCGGATGTGACGCTTGATGAATTACGATACGTTAAAGAACGCTATGTGCATAAAGACGGCTTGAAAGCTGCTATTTCAAAAATAGTGAATGCAACGCTGCAAGTCCGGCAATCACAAATTTGGGGAGATGGCACAACATCCTGCGCATCGGATTCCAAGAAACTTCATGCCTGGGATCAGAATCTTATGAGCGAATGGCATGTGCGCTATAAAGGGCGCGGTGTAATGGTTTACTGGCACGTTGAGAAAAACTCGCTCTGTGTGCATTCGCAGCTCAAACGCTGTTCTTCATCGGAAGTGAGTAGCATGATCGAAGGCGTTTTGCGCCATTACACGAACATAGAAATTGATAAACAATACGTGGATAGCCACGGCCAGAGCGAAGTGGCCTTTGCGTTTTGTGAGCTTCTTGGATTCTCACTGATGCCAAGACTAAAGGCGATAGCACAGCAAAAGCTGTACCTGCCGGATAATGATATGCGCTCTGAGCTTCAAAATCTCACGCCTGTTTTGAAAAAACATCCCATCAACTGGGATCTGATTTCTCAGCAATACGACCAGATGGTGAAATTCGCCACGGCTTTACAAAAAGGAACAGCAAGCGCGGAATCCATTTTAAATCGCTTTACTCGTAACAACCGCCAACATCCAACCTATCAGGCTTTGGCAGAATTAGGCCGTGCTGTAAAAACCATATTCTTATGTGAGTATTTGGATTCAGAAGACATCCGGCGTGAAATTCACGAAGCCCTGAATGTGGTCGAGAACTGCAACAGCACTGTAGACTTCATTTTCTTTGCGCGGGGCAATGAGATTTCATCAAACCAGCTTGAAGCACAGGAGCTTTCAATCTTATCTCTGCACCTTCTGCAAGTCTGCCTAGTTTACGTGAATACCATCATGATCCAGCAAGTTTTATCAGAACCAAAAATGATGAACAAAATGCGCGAAGAGGATTTTCGTGCACTCACGCCTCTCATCTATGGACATATTACTCCATACGGATCATTTGATCTGGATATGGATCGGAGATTGTTTCCAGAAAATGATAATTTGCTCATGGCAGCCTAAAAATAGGAAAAATAGGGTCTATCCAAAAATCACCAATTTTGAGCATTGGATTCCGGTGGTTTTAAACATGCGTGACATAGTGAAAAATAGGGTGTACCCTAATTTGCTATGAGCGTTGCCGTTTACATCCGAGTTTCGACTCATTCTCAAAAATCCGACAGCCAAAAGGCCGAAATATCCCGTTGGCTGAAGGCGCATGGTCATGATTTGAGTGAGGTCATGTGGTATGAAGATCATGAAACTGGCACCACAATGAACCGTAAGGAATTTAATTTACTCACCGAAGCGGTTTTTGCTGGAACGGTCAAAACCGTTGTGGTCTGGAAGTTGGATCGTCTGGCCCGATCGATGAAAGAGGGCATAAACGTTCTCTCATCGCTGTGTGAATCCGGCGTGCGTGTTGTATCCGTAACACAACAGATTGATCTGTCTGGTACAGTGGGGCAGATGGTAGCGGGCGTTCTCTTCGGTATTGCCCAGATTGAGCACCAACATATCAAAGAACGCCAAGCTGCAGGAATTGCTGTAGCAAAAGAAAAAGGCATTTACACCGGCCGCAAGAAAGGCACCACCAAAGCCAAACCTGAGCGTGCTAAAATCTTCAAAGAACAAGGGCTGACTCATGCTGAAATAGCACAAGCTCTAAATGTTACTACCAGAACGGTTGGGAATTATTTGAAACAAGTGACATAAAGGACCATACAATGAAATACGCGGCTCTCATAAATTCTCAAAATTTGTGAAAATATCGACTGAACGGCAGTGCTTGTAGTCTGCCGCTAACTTTTCTCCTTATATATCTTAATTTTTGCCTCATTCGAAGTAAGTGTAAGCTGCTGTTTTTTGTGAAATAATCGCGTAGAGAAATTTCACATCTTGAAATTGGAGTATATGTTGGGGCATGTTAACGGCCCTGATGCGCAAAGAAATCCCAGATTTCCTGCGTAGCATTGATATTATGCGCAGTCGGGCCGAGCAGACGGCCGAGCTTTTCAAATTTCCGGGATGCGGAACCTGGCCAAGTATGTCCACCACCACTGATTTTATAGAATACGACCTGTCCCCCAGATGCACAGGTCGTATAATCATATTTTGTCACGGTGATGGTATTTTGCTGGGGATCGGCGGGAAAATCCGTTTCTTGCGCCTGTCCGCTGCACTTATTCTGCGTCAGCCAGAATTGCAGCATGGCCTCTGCCGAGATTACCGCTCCGCCCTTACCGCGGGTTCGGCCTTTTTTGACTTCTCCACCACCCCAGGGGACGAACGGATCGTCCGTGCCATTCATCATCAGAATTGGCAAAGCGCGCGCAGGACGGCAACTTTCGGGCAATTCCGCAGGCATGGTAGCGATGACGGGGGCAAAGGCAGCGAAAATGTCCGATGCCTCGCACGCCAGCCTTTGCGTGAAAAACCCGCCCGTCGCCTTGGGCAGATCGGCCAGCACCTGGTCGATAATCGCTTCGGCGGTGCGCCAGTCGCCCGCGCTAATCTCCCGCCGCGCCCGTTCCATCCGCTGTCGATAGGATGACACCTCGCCCCCAGCCGTAGCGAGCGCCTGCATCCCTGCCTTTACCTGCCCCACCTTGCCGCGGATGCGCGCCTGGTGATCGCCCACGGGACCGCTATTCGCCGCGTTGCTTCCGGCACAGCCGATTATCAGCAACATCACGGCGGCACAGGTCAGGGCCCAGCCGAATCCATGAAATCGCTTGAGATGAAACCGCATAGACATAATGACTACTCCTTTATCGGCTGTGGCGCAGGAAAAAATCGAGCATGACCGTGGATGCATCCAAAGATTTTGACGGTTCATCACCCTTGCGGGAGCCTTTTTCGCCGCCCGGCCAGGCATGGCCGCCATCGTTGACGATATAATGGACTACCTCCTGTCCGGCGGGGCAGCTATACTGGATCTGCGTCACGGCACCGTTTGCGAGCGTGCTTTCCTTTACTGCATTATTGCACCCATTGGCGGCAGCCCAGAAAGTGCCCTGATAGGTGGCGGGTTTGACCGGAGTGCCATCCCAAGCCGAAGCACCTCGTCCTTCACTAAGCCCGCCTTCCAGTGGTACGTTACGATCCAACCTGCCATTAATAATTAATGCAGGGACAGGAGAGGCAGGGCGTGGCTCATCCCCAAACAGTCCGCCCACCACCGGCGCAATCGCCGCGATCTTATGCGACAATTTGGCTCCAATCTGGTGCGCCATCATCGCACCGTTGGATATGCCAGTGACATAAATCCGCTTCGGGTCGGCATTATCCCGGGCTACGAGCTCATCAATCAGTGCGCTGATAAAGCCGACATCGTCGATATTGTTCTCCATCGCATAGCCGCAACAATGGGTGGCATTCCAGGTTTTAAGTTTTCGCATACGTTTGAAACGGTTGGTGCCGGAAGGATAGACGGCAATCACGCCGCGCGGCACGGCTATGTCTGTAAAGCCGGACATGCGCTTGCCGTTTTCGCCGTGGCCGCCGCCGCCATGCAGCATAATAATGACAGGTAATTTCACGGCATTTGATGCCGTTTGCGGCTTGTCGATAAGATAATTTCTCTCCAGCCCGTCATGCACCAAGGTCCGCTCTGCCGCATGCACAGGTGAAAAAGGCAGAGAAAACAGCAGAAAAAAACCTGCTACGTGGAATATATTTTTCATCATTTGAGTCTCCTATGCACTACTGCTCTTTTTTCAGAATATTGAAGTTAGTATGGTATTCTCGGTTCTTAACCAGAGAATCCGACAATTTTTTACGATCTTCAACAGATAGATCCATTATTGCCTGCAAGAACAAAGCCTGCATTCCCTTTTGCGTGGCACGGGTTAAATCGGCTGTTTCAGCCATTAGCGCGGCGAGTTCTTCTTGATTAAATTCTGCTTCACCGATTTTCTTGAGCATACTCAGGCGTTTTTGCGCCATTGCATCCTTCGTTTCCAAAATAAGACCACCATTGCCGAGAAAGGCCTCTTTGAATGCGTCCTGCCCTTGCGGAGAAAGCTCCCGGATCGCCTGACGTAAAACGGTGATCGTTGCGGGAGCCGCCTGCTCCGCCCAGAAATGCGTACTGAAAAAATAGCTGGCAAAAAACAGGTTGAGAACAACTGAGAATAGCAGGGCTTTTTTCATGTAGGATGGTTTCATCATATTACCCTCCCAATCCATTCAAATTTTGCGCAAACAAAACCGTTTCGACTTGCTGGTACACGGCATCTTCAGGCGTCATTGCCAAAGTAGGCGCAGGGCTCTGAAACCCTGTTACCGTCCCAGCCAGAACCGAGAGCAGCAAGCAGGCCATCGCGGCCATACGCTGAGAGCATATGAATTGTCATAGCGATAAAAACAAGAGAAAAGAATCTAAACATTTTTAAATCTCACTTTAGAGTCTGCGCTCCACCTTATAGAGGACAAACCGGTCACCGTCTTTCTTGTGATAGTACAGCGATTTGCCGTCATCTGTAATGGTCGGCCCTTCGACAAAACCGCGAATTGCGCTGATGCGTTTTGGTTCGCCAAACGCCTCACTTATGCTGTTTCGCCTGGCCATAAGAACGCGCAAATCCCGTCCGCTTGAAGCATTGCCCACGATCAAAGACGCGGCGCGTGTAAAATAGAGTTCCAGTCCGTTACTGGAAATCGCTGGCGCATATTCCAAATCATCCGTGTTGATATTCTTCATGATGTCATCGGAGTTCGGTAATTCCACAAACCGCCCGCCTTCATAAGTGGCGATTTTAATATCCATGGCGCCGGGCACCCCCGGCGTGTAGCCCTTTTGTGCCTGCACATAGTAAAGCGTCTGGCCATCGGGGCTGATCTCCGGCCCCAAAACATGGCCTTCACTCGCATCGCCCAAACCTGTGACATGCTCGACATTTGTTATTTGCCCGTCATCAAAATCACCACGATAAATCAAATCCGGCCAGCCGGTGGGGGAGACATAATAGAATTTCCCGCTCTCATCCATCGTCGCCACCGCTTCCAGAGACGAGGTCGCGATATCGTCCAGAATACCCTGATACTCAAATGTCAGCTCATCAATGCGTGTGGCGTAATGCAAATCCGTGTTGACGTTCGGATCATTGAGGTTGTTAAAGAACATATAGCGCCCGTCACGGGAGATAAACGGCTCCATTGCATCGCTGCTATAGTCCCTGATTGTTACGCGGCGCGGCTTGCCGAATAGCTTCGTGGTCTGTTCATCCGATGCGGGCGCAGAAGGCTCCCACTCCTGATCCAGCTGTGCCAGAACCGTATCCAAAAGCCTTTCCGCCTTATCGAAATCCCGGGCATCCATCGCCGGTTTGACTTGTTTTAAGATCTGCATCTGGGATGAAACATCTCGCCCCTCCCGATGTTGCTGCTTGACAGTGGCCTGCGCGGTTTGGGCTTTGCTCTTAATACGCTGCGCCTGAGATCCCGACATCCCCTGAGCCGGTCCGTTGCCGGGCTTAAAGCCCTGCACCTTGTTCTTGATTTGCTCAAAGGGATTAGCCGCCGCTGAATGTGTCTGTACGCTAAAAGCAAACAAGCTGCAAAGACCTGTAACGGTCAAAAGGGTTATCAGTTTTTTACGCATCATCTTCCTCCTGAAAAGCGTGGTTGAAATCGTTTTAGTGGTGAGGTTCATTTTATTTTTCCTTTGGCTTTTTTATGGTTTTTGTTCCGGCTTGAAGCTCCCGGATCATGTAATTTGAAAAGCGCTTGCGGTCCTCTGCCGATAAGTTTGCCGTTGTTTGCAATAACAAAGCATGCAGCCCTTTATGAGTTGAAGACGCCAGGTCTCTGGTTTCGGCCATAAGCGCATTGAGTTCCTCTATACTGAGTTCCGGTTCTCCCATTTTTTTCAGCATATCCAGACGCTTTTCAATCATCGCGTCTCTGCTTTCCAAAATAAGATCGCTCCTCTCTAAAAAGGCTTTTTGGAATTTCTGCCGTCCCTCTGGCGAAAGTTGCATAATAGCCCCACGCATAAGAGAACCAACGGCCTGGTCTGGAATGGCTTTGTTAAAGCGCATGGCTGCAAACTGACCGATAAAAAACAGATTCAGTGCCAACGAAGCAACCAAAATCCAAATCCTGTATTTTTGAAATGCTGTCCGCATATTATCCTCCGGACATCTGAAAGTTTTGTGCAAAAAGCACTGTTTCAACTTGCTGGTACACGGCATCTTCAGGCGTCATTGCCAAAGTAGGCGCAGGGCTCTGAAACCCTGTTACCGTCCCAGCCAGAACCGAGAGCAGCAAGCAGGCCATCGCGGCCATACGCTGCGCAGGACGCCATGCGTCATTGGCAATTCCGTCTTGCGACTGCGCCGTGGCCGCAGCTCCGACCATACGCTCAATCAAGGCCGGAGCAAGTTCCGGTTTCACGCCGTAGCGTGCGCGAAGTATCTGTTCAATCTTCTTGTCATTGTCACTATCATTCATCGTTTTTATCCGTTATCAGGTGTTTTAATCTGGATTTTCCCCGGCTGAGCAAAGATTCAAATGCTTTTTCTTTTATCCCCATAACGCACGCCGCCTCCCGCTGGCTTAAATCCTCCCCATAACGCAGAAGCAATGCCGTACGTTGGCGCTCTGGCAGCTTTTCTATCGCCGCATCAAGCGCAGCATTGTCATCCAGCTCCACCAGCTTTTGATCCGGCAATGCGCCCCGGTCTGTCAGAACGACATCCTCACTGCTGACAAGCCGTATGTCTGGCTTGCTTTTACGCAAATATTGCAAACACTCATTGCGCAAAACCGTATAGAGCCATGTAGACAGCTTCGCCTTCGGCTTCCACCGGCCTGCCGCTTTCCATGCTTGTGTGAAAGCCTGTTGTACCATATCTTCCGCCATATCAGCCCCTGTCATATTTGTCGCAAAGCGCATCATACCTCCGATGTTATGTTCAACGATCAACCGGAATGCACCTTCATCACCTGCGGCCACAAGCCGCATAAGCTCTGTATCTGATAATCGTGCGTTTTCATCATCGTCATTCATGGACAGTTCCGATAGGCGCATGGTGTGTGTCATGTCTATAAGCCTGATGTAATTCTATCTTTTTTCAGGCTGCATGCCCACGCGCCTACCAGTGTTTATTATTCATTTCCCTGAAAACGAGGTTTTCCGCCTTTAAATTTCCGGTCTAAACGATTTTCTTTTCGGTCAAACCTGTTTTCTTTACGATCACGGATATCTTCACGACGGTCATAGCGGTCTTCAACTTTATCGCGCACGCCGCCGTCATGGCGCTTATCATAAATATCTTCTCGACGGTCAAATTTGTTCTCAGCACGATCTCTTTTATTTTCTCTCCGATCAGCACGGTTTTCGCGATGATCGCGGATCAAGGCTTTCTGATCTTCCGGGGACATGTCTTGAAAATCAGATTTTTTCTGATCCATTTTTTCTTGCTGCTCGGGTGATGCCTGATCGTAAATTCCCTGCCAGCGCTCCTGCAGACGACTCCCATCATAGGCCGGTTCCCCTTGGGCGTCCTGTGCAAAGGCGACGGCAGGTACTGCTAAAGTAGCCAAGGCTGTTAAAACAAGTGTTTGTTTCCGAAAAGAAAAAGTCATTTTTTTGCTCCTGTCATAGTGAAGAAAATATTGTATCTACCACCTTAAATGCAGCAGATAGCATTTTCCTTCGTTTAAAAGTGGGGACTGCATCGGTAATACCCCCCTCTGATTGATAAACAGTAAAGCAACCACCACGATAAATTCCAAGCTTCCAGGGTCCAGACTCACAGCTTGTTAAATCCAGAAGCATAGGATAGCGGCCATGCACAGGGCTGCGAAGAAGTTTCTTGCGAGTTTGTCGTATCGGGTAGCAATGCATCGCCTGTTTTTTTCTTTCTCGTCTATCTTCATTTTTTACAGTTGCGTATTTCTCCATTTCTCCGCGAAGTCTCACCCTCGCGGAGAAATGGAGAAAAATCTTGCTTCTTGACTATCTTACTAACGGTAGGTATATATTAACCTTATTAATGGTAGTTTATAAAAATGAGGCTATTCTATGACTGATCCCGCTCTTTTTGCTCTGAGTGCCGTTGTTTTGTTCCTCAATGTTGTGCTCACGGTGCTCGTTTTGGGACTGATGAAGCTGAACGGTGTTTCAAAAAAAGTGATTTGGAGCACAGGAGTTGTTGCCGCTCTCTGGCTGGGCTATCTGTCCCTTGCTTTGCCGAGTGGAAATTTTTTACCCGCTACGATGGATAGTCTGATCTATTTCACTGTGGTTTTGGGCTGGGTCGGCGTGGTCGGTGCACTGATTTTTCTCACCCCCATGCGTAGAGCGTTTTTGGTTTTGCCGCAGGAGTCTTTGCTGATCCCCCAAGGGCTGCGGTCTTTTTTCGGTGCAACCTTTATCGCGCAGGCCGGGCTAGGATTGATGCCCTTGGAAGGTCTGCTTTTCGGTTTCATGCATGTCGGTACGGGCTTTTTCTGCCTGCTGGCCGCGATTATGTGGCTTAAGGCGCAGGGCAAATTTGCCGTGTATTTCGCCAATGGATTCGGTCTTGCGGATATATTCATCACCGCCATTATGATCGGCTTTGTGTCGTTCGACCAGATTGGCGTGGCGCATAATATGAATATCGCCGTGTTTTGGGCCGCGCCGATTTATTTCTGGTTGCATTTGTTTTCCATCTATAAGGCCATGCAAACGCAGTCCCTCTATCAAGAAAGGAAAAACTGATGAAACGACTCCTTACACTTTGCTTTGCCCTCATGATACTCGCTTCGGCTCAGGCTCGTGCTGCGCATGAGAACTACCACTTGCCCTTGGATTTGGCCGTTGAGGCAGGCATGGCAGCGATTAAGGCCTGTGAACTTGAAGGCTATAAAGTCACTGTCACAATTGTCGATGTTGCGGGCTATAAAAAACTCCAGCTCAAAGGTGACGGGAGTACGATTCATACCAAGGATTCCAGCTACGGCAAGGCCTATACGATGGCCACGATGGGTCCGGTCTTTAAATCAACAGCACCGGGGAATTCGCTGCCATGTTGAATAAGGCACAGGCGAATAATCCAGCATTGGCAGCGGTCGCCGATATTCCTGGCATTCTGCCACTCGCTGGCGGGCTTGCCATTTGGGCAAATGGGAAAATCATCGCCGGGATTGGCGTGGGCGGCGCACCGGGCGGCGATAAGGATGAGGCCTGTGCTCGCGCGGGTCTGAACAAAATCCAAGATCGTCTGCCGAAGAAAAAGGATCAATAAAGTTTAACCCTAACTCTCTTAAGAAAGGAGAAAACCCATGACACTGAACCCACAAACAACAGCATTGGTCATTCTGGATGGCCAGAACGATTTCCTCACCGAAGGCGGCGTTTTATACGAAGCCATTCAGGCAGCAGAAAACGGTCCCGGCCTGAAAGACAGGCTGAACAGCGCGATTGCCGCGGCCCGCAGCGCTGGTGCAGCGGTCATCAACACCCGCATTACCTTTAGCGAAGGCTACCCGGAAGTCACCCATAACGGCTATGGCATCTTTGCCGCCGTGGGCGAGACGGGCGGTTTTATTAAAGGCACCTGGGGCTCGGAAACTGCCGAAGGGCTGGATATCGAAAACGGCGATACCGTCCTTGAGAAACACGGCATGAGCGCCTTTCTCAATCCTGAATTTGAGAAAATGCTCAAAGAGCGCGGGATTACAACATTGGTTCTAGCCGGACTTCTCACTGATGCCTGCGTCGAATGCACGATGCGCGCGGCTTATGATAAGGGCTTTGAGGTCTACAACCTGACCGATGCTACGGCTGCGCTGGATTCGGCCAAGCATAAAGCGACGGTTGAAGGCAGCTATCCGATGTTTGCCAAGGCCGTAACAGTCGATGAATTTACGCAAGACCTGCAAAATCGGCAGGCAGCGTAAAAAAGGGTTTTTAGGTGGGAGCATTTTTGCAGTGGTATTAAGTAACTGTAGAAGCGCTTCCCCTAAGCCTCTATATTAAAAGTTATGACAGACACAGCCACACAGATTCTGGACACGGCCCAAGAGCTAATACAATCGCGCGGCTACAGCGCGATCAGCTTTCAGGACATCGCCGAACGTGTTGGCATAAAAAAGCCCAGCATCATCCACCATTTCCCGAGCAAGGCCGCTTTAGGTGAAGCCGTTATCAAGCGCTACCGGCTTGGATTTGCCGATCAGATAGAGGCGATCAAAGCCGACCCCGGCAAAACAGTCTGGGAGGCGCTGGCGTTTTATTTTTCGCCCTATCTGGACTATGCACAAACGCCGGACAAGGTTTGTTTATGCGGCGCACTGGCCGGAGAGATCATGGCCTTGCCGGAAGAGATGCACGAAGAGGTTAAACGCTTCATGGAAAGTCATCAACGCTGGCTGGAGGATATCCTGCGCGAAGGTAAGGAAAATGGCGAATTTCAATTTGACGAAACCCCGCCTCACATGGCGCGCGTATTTTTCAGTGCACTTCAGGGCGCGCTGTTAGTCAAACGCGCAACCGGCGATGTGAGTCAGGTCCGTGATGTGACAGATACTATATCCAAGTTTATAGGCACGTAAAAATATCCTCAGAAACCAAGGAGTCTTTGAAATGTCATCTATCCCCCCCCCAGTCCCTCGACCTCACATCTCATCACGCCAGATATGACGCCATTGATCCGAAGGCGGCACTCAAGGACAGCGCGTCGGGCAAGACTGGACATTGGCCGATTACGCCATCGCCTTTAGCGAACCAATCATGGGCAGGCTACCGATAGACTTGTCGGTTTACCCAAATGTTAAAGCCCTTTATGGGCGTATCGCGGAGAATCCGCACTGGGCATCGACACTCTCTTCATAGCGCAACAAGCGTAAAGAACTGTTTTTAGCAAAGAAAGGGGTAAATATGAGCACATATAACAACGAAGTTGCCGATAATGTATTTCGTCTCGGTAATGAATATTTCAATTTCTACCTTATAAGGGACGGAAGAGAGTTTACCCTGATTGACGCGGGGTTCCCCGGATTTCTTGGTCAGGTTGAATCCCTTGTACGAAAGCTGGGAGGAAGTCTAGGGGATATTCGGGCGATTTTAATTACCCATGCGCATCTGGATCATGTCGGGTTTGCTTCCACACTGAAAAAGACAACCGGCTGCCCCATCTACGCGCATTCCCTTGACGATAAACGCTTGAGATGTGGCGGGGCGCAGATTCCGCCTTGGGGGCTACTTTTGAATGCCTGGCGTCCACACCCGATCAAAATGCTCGCAACTGCCGTGTTGAACAACGTGTTTTTTGGTCCATCGATCAGAGAGTATATCCCTTTCAAACAGGATGGTGAAACTTTGGACGTTCCGGGCAAGTCGCAAGTGATTTTTACGCCGGGGCATACATTCGGCTCCGTATCTTTCTGGTTGCCGGACAGAAAAGTTCTTTTTGCGGGCGATGCCCTGGTGACGATCAACATGCTTACAGGCAAAAAAGGCAAACCTCAAATCACCCCACGCCTGACCGAAGATGACAGGCAACAGGTGCTGCAATCACTCAACAAATATAAAGACCTGGGAGACCTTACGCTCCTTACAGGGCACGGCGATCCGTGGACAGGCGATATAGCCTGCACCATTGAGACATTGCAAACAGATATCTGAAGAGGTCGAGCATATGGCGTGGCCCCATATGACAGCTACGCTCACTTTACCCCAAATAGGCACATTGCTGTAGAGTGGATAACTAAATCCGCAAGAGCTGGTTATGCGCCTGCGCAGCATCAATTGGCAGTGCTATTTTCGCAAGATACTGATAAATATATTGAAAGCTACGTTTGGATTGAAACAGCACTTCAAAACGGTCTTAATGGCCGTAAAAAATCTCAAGCGGAAGAACTCAAAAAACAGTTAGTAAAGCGTCTTAATGCGAAGGATAAAGAAAAAGCCTTGGAACTTATTGAAGAATATAAACGAAACCACAACT
>CENJ01004640.1_pt1 | contig 15117 bp, 15 predicted proteins | sample 356161 | NCBI WGS metagenome assembly CENJ01 (sample SAMEA2619531, study PRJEB7988) | marine metagenome | biome: marine biome (ENVO:00000447); feature: surface water layer (ENVO:00002042); material: "saline water (ENVO:00002010), including plankton (ENVO:xxxxxxxx)" | depth 5 m
CAGGGTTTTATGTCAATAGAATTCTCTGTCCTTATTTATTAGAAGCTTTAATACTTATTGAGGAAGGAGTAAGAATAGAACAAATTGATAGAGCGCTTAAAAATATGGGAATGCCTGTTGGTCCAGTAGCTTTAATAGATGAAGTAGGAATTGATGTTGGGGTACATGTAATGAGTGGAAATATGACGGATTTAATCAAAGATAGAGATGGAATCAAGCTTAACTATTCTATGCCCAAAATGTTAGAGGCAGGTTTAGAAGGGAGAAAGTCTAAAAAAGGTTTTTACCATTATGTAAACAAAAAAGGAAAAGTAAAAAAAGGAAAAGTAAATGAGGATGTTTACCAATATTTTGGTTCTCCAAATGTTAAGAAAATTAGCAATAAAGAAATTACTGAAAGGTGTATTTTAATACTTATAAACGAAGCGGTTTGGGCTTTGGAAGATGGAATTATAGAAAATGTAACCGATGGGGATATTGGAGGTGTTTTTGGTATAGGATTTTTGCCTTGGTCTGGTGGACCATTTAGCTATATGAACCAAATGGGACTTTCTAATATATTGGATAGAATGAAACACTATCAAAATCTTTATGGTAATAAGTTTCAGCCAAGACCAATGCTTTTGAAAATGGCAGAAAAAAATGAAAAATTTGAACTGTTTACATAAGGGAAATAAACGTAATACGTTTATCCCTTCGTTGGCAGTAATTAAAAAATAAAACAACAAAATATTAAATATTGAAGTACAGTGAATAGATTTGAAATAATAGAAAAAATCGGTGCTCAACACCATACTGGAAATACAGAATCAGGTGAATTTAGTTATCCTACTGCACTTAAATCTATAGGAAAAAACATAAAGGATTATCAGAAAGGAAATAGTGGAAAAAATCACCAATATTTAGATATACGATTTGAAAATGAACGCCTAGCAATATTAGTAGAAACAAAAAATAAGTTTAGCAAGTGGGACAAGGCTAAAATTCAAAAACAACTACAAGATTATGTACGCTATGAAAAAGCTTATTCTGATAAAAGGATTGTTGCAATTTTAGCAGAAACTGACGGTGATGACGTATGGGTATGGTATGGTCAATCTGTTATAATTGATGATGACCATAAAATAGAAGAGGAAACAATACTTAAATCTTTTGAAGAATACGAAGAAATTTGTTTTGGTAAAGTAAATGATAAAATAAAAGTAATTGACTCTATAAAAACACTGAATGAAAAATTACATTCAGACGGTGTACACGAGAAGCTCAGAAGTCAATTTGTTGGTACTTGTTTATTGGCTTTAAAAAATGGATTGGTTTACGAAAATGTCAAAGAAACATTAAACCCAAAGACAGGTAAAAACATCAAGCCAGAAGGTGTTGTAATAAATAGTATAAAAGATATTTTAGAGGGTTTACTAACTAAAGGTGGAAGCATTAACAAGGCAAGTAAATTAGCTATTTTAAACAACAAAGTTCTAGATGACCAAGACGTTCAAAGTTTAACATACAAAGAATTGTCAGATATTTTAAAATATATTGACATTAATATTGTACCATATATTAACGATAAGAATACAGCTGGGCAGGATTTACTAAATCTCTTCTTTACAACATTTAATAAGTATGTAGGAAAATCGGACAAAAACCAAGCATTTACTCCTGACCATATATGTGGTTTTATGAGTAAAGTAGTTGGTGTAAATAAATACTCAAGAGTTCTTGACCCTTGTTGTGGTAGTGGTGCTTTTCTAGTTAGAGCAATGACAGATGCAATGGATGATTGCGAAACTGAGGACGAAAGAGAAAAAGTAAAACAAGAGCAAATTTTTGGTATTGAATATGAAGAAGGAGCATTTGGTTTATCCTCAACTAATATGCTTATTCATGGAGACGGTAACTCGAATGTTGTTCAAGACTCGATATTTAACAGAGGGAAATGGGTTGAGGACAGTAATATTAATGTAGTATTGATGAACCCCCCATACAATGCAACAAAAAAATTCTGTGATCCTAATTATACTAAAAATTGGAAGGGCAATAAAAAAGAAGATCCATCTAAAGGATTTCATTTCATAGAATGGGTTGCTAGTCGCGTTTCTCCTATGTGTAAAATGGCTGTTTTACTTCCTATGCAAGCTGCGATTGGTACAAGTGCAGATGTAAAGGAGTTCAAGAAAAAAATGCTTGATAAGTACACTTTAGACGCAGTTTTTTCACTACCCGTTGAAATTTTCTATCCGGGTGCAGCTGCAGTTGCTGTATGTATGATTTTCGATTTGTCACAAAAACACTCTAAAGCAAATAAAGAAACATTTTTTGGATACTACAGAGATGATAAGTTTACCAAAAGAAAAGGTTTAGGTCGTATAGAAATGACTGACGAAAATGGTGCCAGTTTATGGGTAAAAACAGAAGAAGAATGGCTTGATTTATACAAAAACAGGAAAGTAGTACCAGGTTTGTCAGTAATGAAAAAAATTGACCACAAAGATGAGTGGTTAGCAGAAGCTTTTATGGAAACAGATTATAGCAATCTAACTCAAATGGACTTTGAACAAACCGTAAGAGATTATTATTCATACATTATTAAAGATGGAGAGGAAAATGCTTAATACTAATGACTGGGCAGATTTTTGTCTGAATGATTTATTTGAAATTAGCGCAGGCAAATACTACTACGCTGATGAATACGAAAGCGGTGTCACACCTTATATAACAGCTTCAGCAATTAATAATGGTATTGCAAAAAGAATAAATCTTCAACATGATTTTAAAGGTAATGCAATCACTACAGGTAAAGTTGGGTGTACAGCATTTTACCAGAAAGAGGCTTTCTGCGCCACTAGTGACGTAAATATTTTTGTTGCCAAAAAATTTAAAATGACACCTAATATTGGAGTTTTTATTACTTCAATAATAAACTTCTCTGAAAATTATAAATGGACTTATGGCAGACAATGTCGTCAACAAAATAGTAAAAGAATAATTATTAAGCTACCGAAAGCTCTTGATGAAAACGGTAATCCACTTTTAAATATAAATTCAAATTACAATCCCCATGGCTATGTTCCAGATTTTCAATTTATGGAAGACTACATGGCTATTATTTTAAATGATAATGAAAATAGCTCCATTGGCAGGACTTTAAAAACTAAAAACATTTCTAGGAATCAAAAGATAGAAACATGTGATTGGCAGGAGTTTTACCTTCACAAATTATTTGATATTACCATGGGTAACGGTATAGATTCAAATAAAACAACAGATTTTGACCCTAAAATCAATTATGTATCGAGAGATAGTAAAGGTAATGGTGTTGTTGGTTTTATAGACAAAATGGAGGGTGAAGAAACATTTTCAGCTGGTGCAATGACAGTTGCCTTAGGTGGTAGTTTTCTAGGCTCTTGTTTTATTCAAAAGCAACCATTTTATACAGCACAAAACGTAGCTGTTATGAAAGAAAAAGTAACACTATCTATTTTTACCAAGCTTTTTATTTCTTCCCTCGTAAGACATGAATGCAAAGTTAAATACCTTGCTTTTGGCCGTGAATTGAATTCACATATAAGAAAAGATTTTACCATTAAATTACCTGTGATTAAAGATGAAAATGGTTTTGTAAAAGATGAAGAAAAGGTATTTTCTGAAGATGGATATTTACCTAATTGGCAATTAATGGAGTCTATTGTAACAGATTTACCTTATGGTGATAGAATATAAAACTACTGCCAACAATGTGTATAGTGCATAGCACCTTGCGGGATGCTACTACACCATACACGGAACGTTGTAGAACATTTGAGAAGAAACAAAACTAAACTACAATCTGAAAAAAAAAGTGCTTAAAAGAAATAAAATCAAATTGCAATCCACCAATTAAAACTTTGACTTTAAAACTTTCAGCACCTACCTTTCGACTGCAATAGTACATCTTCAATCTTACTTTATTATTAACTTAACAATAATTAAAACAAATTTTTGAAGAAATGAAAAAATTTATCCTAGCTAAAATTAATTTAGCTATTTTAAGAAAGATTTCGTTGCAAAGAATAATAAAATTTGGAAATTAAAAGGTTGTCATATAGAAATAAAAATAATAAGTTTCTATATTATTTAATTAGTCACTTAAGAATTTTAATACCCTCAAATTATTATCAACAAAAACTTCCAAAAAAAATTGACCAATTAAATTCATTAGAAGCTGAAGAATATAAGAAAATAATTATAAGAGTAAATTATTATAATCAATTAGAAAAAGTTCAAAAACTATCTCAAAATTCAGAATTTCTAAAAAACTTAAAACCTAAAAAAGGCATTAAAACTTACTTTTTTGATTTGTATGAATATAGCAGGTATTTTAACCAAAACCTTAAAGGGCAATTTTTATTTGGAGATATTACTGTGATTCCCAAAGAACCTGGATTAGTAAAAAGTAGGCCTATTGGAAAAAACAACATCAACTCTGTTATATTAAAATGGAATAAAATAAGACATTTTGTTTTTATAAAAAAAGACCCCTATTTCTTTAAAAAGAAAAAAAACCAGTTGGTTTTTAGAGCAAAAGTACACGAATCTCAACCACATAGAATACAATTTTTAGAAAAATATTTTTCTTCGACAATTTGTAATATTGGTAAAGTAAATAAAAACAATCTTAACCCGAAATGGACAAAAAATAGAATGACTATAAATGAGCAGCTTCAATATAAATTTATATTATGTTTAGAGGGTAATGATGTGGCAAGTAATTTAAAATGGGTCATGTCATCCAATTCTATTGCTGTAATGCCCAAACCAAAATATGAGACTTGGTTTATGGAAGGAACTTTGATTCCAGATTATCATTATATTTTTATAAAAGATGATTATTCCAATTTAGAAGAAAAAATTACTTTCTATACAAATAATGAAGATGAGTGTGAAAAAATTATTAAAAATGCTCAAGAATTTGTAAGCCAGTTTAAAGATAAAAAGAAAGAAGACTTGATTTCGTTGTTGGTATTAGAAAAATATTTTAAAAAAACACATCAGAATTGCCTCTAAAATGGAAAATCCAAATTCTTACTGTACATATGTAAAAAATCTTGATGAAAATAATCTGCATCGCATTTATCATGATACAGAATATGGATTTATTGTTACCAATGATAATGAACTTTTTGGAAGATTGATTTTAGAAATCAACCAAGCTGGTTTGTCATGGACTACTATTTTGAAAAAGAAAGAAAATTTTAGAAGCTCATTCTCTAATTTTCATATCCATAAAGTAGCCAATTATGATGAAAAGGACATTCAAAGATTGCTAAATGACAGTGGAATCATTAGAAATAAGCTTAAAATAAATGCCATCATTTTTAACGCTAAAAAAATCCAAATTATTCAAAAAAGATGTGGCTCTTTTTATAATTGGCTTAAAAAAAATGCACATAATGACCTTAACCAATGGGTAAAATTATTCAAGGAGAATTTTAAATTTACTGGTGGTGAAATCACAAAAGAATTTTTGATGTGCATCGGTGTTTTAGATGGTGCTCACGATTCATCTTGTCCTATAAATTTAGAATTAGAAAAACAAAGCTAGCTAGAAGAAAGTTTTTTAATCTTCAACAAAATTAATGTAGTAATATACTTTTTAATTCATAGGTGTTTTGTATTAAATTGAATTTTAATTCTTATAAATCAGCAATTTTATAAGACAAATTTTAGTTTTAATTGATTAATATTTAATTTTAGGAAATATGAAAAATTATATTCAAAAAATATTTACAATTATTTCAATACTAGGACTAATTTCATTTAGCACATCTCCTAAAATCAAAAATCTTAAAATTCGGGAAAAAGTATCTTTAACCTCTATTAAAATGAAAGCGGCAACTGGTCAAGATTTCTCATTAGAAGATTTAGTTCTTGAAAATGGAATGCTGGTTATATTTAGTTGTAATACATGTCCATTTGTAATTGGAAATAATGATATGGAAGGTTGGCAAGGAAGGTATAATGAGATTTACGATGTCTGCAAGAAAAATCGTATTGGTATGGTATTAGTAAATAGTAATAAAGCTAAAAGAGATATGGGTGATTCTTTTACTGATATGCAGGTACATAGTACAAAAAATAATTACGATGCTCCTTACGTTCTTGACAAAAATCATCAGTTAGCAGATGCTTTTGGAGCTAGTACTACCCCCCATGTTTTTTTACTAAATAATCAGTTTCAATTAATTTACAAAGGAGCTATAGACGACAATGTAAGTTCTAAAGCTGGAGTTAAGGAAAATTGGCTTACAGATGCCTTAGAATCCGCTGGGAATAAAGAATTGATAGCTATTGCTGAAACTAGAAATTCAGGTTGTAGTATTAAACGAAAATAATTTATTTTAAAAAATGCCCACATTATCTTCCAAGGGACAGGTGATGCCTTCATCACCAATAAGAAAATTAGTCCCGTTTGCAGAAACAGCTAAAAAAAATGGAACACATGTTTTTCACTTAAACATTGGTCAACCTGATATTGAAACTCCATCTCAAGTAATCCAAAAAATTCAAAAAATTGATAGAAAAGTTATAGAATATAGTCATAGTGCAGGATTTCAATCTTATAGAACTGGATTAGCCAATTATTATCAAAAACTTGGTTTTGAATTAGATCCTGAGAAAGAAATTATGGTGACTACTGGGGGATCTGAAGCATTGATTTTCGCCTTTCAATGTTGCTTTGAAACTGGAGATGAAATCATAATTCCAGAACCTTTCTATGCCAATTATAATGGTTTTGCTACTTCTTGTGGAATTAAAGTAGTTTCTGTTACCGCTAAAATAGAAAATGGTTTTGCCCTGCCTCCTATAGCCGAATTAGAAGCCAAAGTGACTTCAAAAACTAAAGGAATCTTAATTTGCAATCCTGGAAATCCTACTGGGTATTTATACAGTAAAGACGAGATGATATCGTTAAAAAAAATTATAAAAAAATACGATTTATTTCTATTTGCTGACGAGGTATATAGAGAGTTTTGTTATGATGGATCCAATCACTACTCCGCTCTTAAATTAAAAGAAATTGAAAATAACGTAATATTAATTGATTCGGTGTCCAAAAGATATTCTATGTGTGGGGCAAGAATTGGTGCTTTAATTAGTAAAAATCACCACTTTATGGAAATGGCCTTAAAATTTGCTCAAGCAAGGCTAAGTCCCCCTACTTTGGGACAAATTGCTGGAGAAGCTGCGTTAAATACTCCAAAATCTTATTTTGAAGAAGTTTCCCAAGAATATGTACAAAGAAGAGATATTATTGTCAATGGATTAAACAAAATAGATGGGGTAACTTGTCCAAAGCCCAAAGGAGCTTTTTATGCTATTGCAGAATTACCAATAAATGATGCGGATCATTTTTGCCAATGGATTTTAGAAAGTTTTCAATATGAAGGGTGTACTGTAATGATGGCTCCTGCCTCCGGCTTTTATGCTAATAGTAAAGTTAAAAATCAAGTGAGAATTGCTTATGTTTTAGAAAAAGAATATTTGAAAAAAGCAGTTATTTGTATTGAGAAGGCGCTAGAATTATATCCTAATTAGTAAGTTCTTAGTTCTTAATATTTAAGTCTAATTTCTGTAGCACCGTAGCCAAATTCTTCATAAGACGCATCATAAAACTCAAAACTTGGGTGATAAATATCTAATTCTTTTCTAATTTCATGTCTTAAGACGCCTTCACCAACTCCATGAATTACTACAATTTTATTAGCTTTTTTTGCAATAGAGCTATTTAAAAAACTTTTAAAATGAGAAATTTGAATATTCAATATTTGAAAATTGCTCATCCCCGAATGAGAAGAAATTAAATTTTCTATGTGTAAATCAATTACTAATCTTCCTCTATCTGCTTTTTGATGGAGTCTATTAAATTTTTTCTGTAAAGCATAAGCTGATTGAGCATGTTTATCACTCTTTAATTTATTTTCAATTTCTTTATTAAAAAGTAAATTGTCTTTATTATAATCTTCTTTAGATCCTTCAACTACCAGTTCATTAATATTATAAATTTCTTCAAAACCAAACTCATTTTCTATTTGAAACTTTTTTTTATCTATGATTTTAGTTACAACACCATAGCCAACTGCATTTAAAAATCTTACCTTATCACCTACTTGAAAAGACATTAGTTAATGAGTTCAGCATATAAATCGAAATGATCTGCTTTTAAAATTTTGACATCTACATAATCACCAATTCTACAATAAATATTCTTATTTTTTTCAATAAGCACTTCATTATCTACCTCTGGAGAATCAAATTCACTCCTGCCTATGAAAAAGTTATCTTCTGCTCTGTCAATTAAGACCTTCATTGTTTGACCGATTTTCTTTTGATTAATTTCGAAAGAAATACCAGACTGTAGTTCCATAATTTTATCTGCTCTTTCTTTCTTAATTTTTGGTGGGACATCATCCTCAAATTTATAAGCATGAGTATTTTCTTCGTGAGAGTAAGTAAAAATTCCCAATCTATCAAATTTCATTTTCTCTACCCAATCGTACATTTCTTGAAAATCTTCTTCAGTTTCTCCTGGATATCCGGCAATTAAAGTAGTTCTAATTGCTATTTCAGGAATAAGAGATCTAATATCATGAATTAGTTTGGTTGTTTTTTCTCGCGTAATACCTCTTTTCATTGCTTTTAAAATCTTAGTAGATCCATGTTGAAGGGGTATATCTAAATAATTGCAAATCTTTTTTTCTTTTTTCATTACATCAATTACATCCATGGGAAAACCAGAAGGAAATGCGTAATGTAATCTGATCCATTCAATGCCTTCTACTTTACATAATTCAGAGAGTAAATCGGCTAAAGCTCTTCTTTTATATAAATCCAAACCATAATAAGTAAGATCTTGAGCAATTAACATAATTTCTTTTACTCCTTTTATTGCTAAAGATTTTGCATTCCAAACAAGGTCTTCAATTGGAGTGGATCGATGCTTTCCTCTCATTAGTGGAATAGCACAAAAAGAACAAGGTCTGTCACATCCTTCGGCTATTTTTAAGTATGCATAATGCTGAGGTGTGGTTAATAATCTTTCACCAATTAATTCATGTTTATAATCTGCGTTTAAAGTTCTTAAAATGTTGGGAAGTTCTTTAGTTCCAAAATAGGCATCAACATCTGGAATTTCATCTTCTAATTGGTCTTTGTAGCGCTCTGATAAACATCCAGACACATAAACTTTTTCTACTAAGCCCTCTTTTTTTGCATCAACAAAATCTAAAATAGTATTGATAGATTCTTCCTTAGCATTTTCTATAAAACCACAAGTGTTAATTATTACTATAGATGAATCTCCTACTTTAGATTCATGCTCTACCTCAAATTTATTGGCTTTTAACTGAGCCATCATTACTTCAGAATCGTATAAATTTTTAGAACATCCCATAGTAACAACATTTACCTTGTTTTTTTTGAGTGTTTTTGTTTTCATTTATTATGATTTGAAAGAGGATCCTGAAAATAGGGCATCAATAAATGCATTTCTATTAAAAAGTTGTAATTGATCTACTTTTTCACCTACGCCAATATATTTAATAGGAATTTTAAACTGATCTGAAATGCCTATTAAAACCCCTCCTTTAGCAGTACCGTCAAGTTTAGTAATAGCTAGCGCATTTACTTCAGTAGCTTTTAAAAATTGTTCTGCTTGTTCAATAGCATTTTGGCCAGTAGACCCATCTAAGACTAGTAAAATTTCATGTGGAGCATTGGGAATTACTTTTTGCATCACATTTTTAATTTTAGAGAGTTCATTCATTAAGTTGACTTTATTATGTAGTCTTCCAGCTGTATCTATTAGCACCACATCTGCATTGTTGGCTTTAGCGCTTTGAAGTGTATCAAAAGCAACTGAAGCTGGGTCAGAACCCATTTTTTGTTTTACAATAGGAACACCCACCCTTTCAGACCATATAGTAAGCTGTTCTACAGCTGCTGCTCTAAAGGTATCCGCGGCACCTAACACAACTTTTTTCCCATTTTTCTTAAATTGATGAGCTAATTTTCCGATAGTAGTGGTTTTTCCAACTCCATTTACTCCTACTACCATCACGACATATGGTTCATTTATAGCTGGGGTTTCAAAATTTGTAATGTCATCTACATTATTCTCTGTAAGCATTTCAGAGATTTCATTTTTAAGTAAATTATTCAATTCACTTATACCAACATATTTATCCTTTTTAACTTTTTCTTCTAATCGATCTATTATTTTTAAAGTTGTTTTTACACTTACGTCTGATGAAACCAAAACTTCTTCCAAATCATCAAGAACTTCCTCGTCTACTTTAGATTTACCAGCTACAGTGTTAGCAATTTTAGAAAAAAAACTCTTTTTAGTTTTTTCTAGACCCTGATCAAGATCTTGTTTTTTTTGTTTTGTAAAAAAACTTTTCCAACTCATAGTTATGTGATTAAATAAAAAAAGCTCCTTCTTAAAATAAGAAAGAGCTTAAATTTAAAACTTTTTTAGCTGCTAAAACCAGTCCTTAATTCTATCATTGTGTATAATCTCTTCTTTGAAAGTGTATGCACCCGTTTTTGGTGACTTTACCATCTTAATTACCTTAGTATGTTGCTTTCCGCCTCCTTTTTGTAATGAGGCTACAGATTTTTTAGCCATGACTTAATTATTTGATTTCTTTATGTAATGTATATTTTTTAAGAATAGGATTGTATTTTTTTAATTCTATTCTATCTGGAGTGTTTTTTCTGTTTTTTGTAGTAATATATCTCGATGTACCAGGCATGCCACTATCTTTGTGCTCTGTACACTCTAAAATTACCTGAACTCTGTTACCTTTCTTAGCCATTTTCTTAAATTATGGGTGGCAAAGATACTTTATTTATCCTTATTTACAAGACTAGAAATATTTTTATTTTGAGGATTAAAGAAAGATCACTACTTATGAATATATTTGGTGAAAATTTACAAAAAATGAAAATAATTTTACATGTACTTCTAACATTTGCTTTGTTTAGTTGTTCTTCAAACGAAAACACCAAAAACAATTTTACTTTTTACGGAACAGAAATATCCAATGATTCTATTTTAAATTTTATAATTGAAAAAGAAATTGTTTTAAAGCAGGGATTAAAACCTTGTAAATTAAAAGGTGAAATTGTAGAGACTTGTTCTAAAAAAGGTTGTTGGATGACTCTAGATACTGGAGAAGATACATTATTTATAAAATTCAGAGACTATGGGTTTTTTGTTCCTGTTGATAGTGTTGAAGGTAAAACTGCAGTAATCCAAGGAGATCTTTTTCTAGATACTACATCAGTTGAAATGTTAAAGCACTATGCGGAAGATGCTGGAAAATCAGAAGAAGAAATTGCGCTAATTACAGAACCTAGTTTTGAGTTAGGATTTATTGCAGATGGGGTAATAATAAAAGAATGAAAAAACACCTTTTATTAATTTTTACAATCATTATTTTTTGTTTTTGTAATAACCGTTCTAAAAATACTTCTAGTAAGGTTATTATAGACCCCAATACAACAAGTGAAATGGCACAATTAATGAGAGACATGACTTATACTCTTGAAAATCTAAAAAATAAGTTAGAATCTAAAGAAAGAATTGATAAAAATTTATTGAAATTTGATTTGATACATGAACAAAATGTAACGGATAGTAGCTTTAATAAACCGCATATAAAACCAATGTCTAATGCATTTAATTACACAATTAATGAGTTCAATAAAAATCCCAATATTTCCAATTATAATGCAATAATTAATAATTGCAAAAGCTGTCATCAATTATCTTGTCAAGGGCCTTTAATGAAAATCAACAAGCTCTCAATAGAAACTAAAATTCTTTAAATATTAAAGGTTGTTTTTTCATCATTTCTTCGATGGCTTCTACAGTTCTTGGCACACATCCTGAAAGATTTTCTGGATTTCCATTTGTAATTAGAATATCATCTTCAATTCTCACACCAATATTCCACCATTTTGGATCACAAGGAGAACCTTCTTTAATGTAAATACCTGGCTCAACAGTTATCACTGTATTTACCTGAAAGTCTCCTCTAGTACCTGGGTCATGAACGTCTAATCCTAAATAATGTGAAGTTCCGTGCATAAAATATCTTCTTAACTCAAAGGGGGACTTTATTATTCCAAGTTCTTGAAGTTTTTGTGAAATAACCGTAGTAGCAATTGTATTGGTGATATAGAAAGGATTTCCTTTTCTGCATGCTTCAATAGCTTTTTCTTGTGCCTCTAATACAATATTATAGATTATTTTTTCTTCTTCAGAATATTTCCCATCAACAGGAATTGTTCTAGTTACATCCGCTGTATATCCATGGTATTCTGCACCAACATCGCTCAATAGAAGATGGTTTCCATTCATAGTTTTTCTATTGGTAGTGTAATGAAGTATGCAAGAATTTTCAGCTGCACCAACAATCGAAGGATATCCAGGATACTCAGCACCATTTAATTTAAAAACTGCTTCTACAACTGCCTCTGCTTGGTATTCTTTCATTTCTGGTTTTAGGACCTTCATCAATTCGTTCTGCGCTTGGCAAGTAATAGCAATTGCTTTCTTAAGAAGAATCAATTCTTCATTAGTTTTAATTTCTCTTAATTGGGCCATCCAATTATACAACTGAGTAGTGTTAATATTTAATTTACTGTTATTAATAAGAGTGTCTTCAATAATAGGGTCTATTTTTAAGCGAAATTCATCACTTAGATTAAAATTATCGTGCATAAAAAGGGTGTCCATATTAGATAAATCTAAGTTTTCAAAACTAAAATCGTCTATATTAAAAGACTTTTGAACCTTTAAAAGGAGTTCGGAACCTTTGACTCCTAATTTTTTTCCAGTCCAAATTTCTGAGCTAGGGTTTCTATCTTTTATTAATAATAATTCATTAATACTATCGTTTTCAAAAAAGTAGGGATTTTTAAATAAAAGCAACACGCTATTAGGTTCATTAAGTCCAGTTAAATAATAAAAATTAGGGTCTTGGTGAAACTCAAAATCAACATCATTAGCACGAACCATATTTATTCCAGAATAAAATATAGCCATACTATTTTCAGGCATGAGCGTCCTTAATACTTTTCTTCTATTCTGATGAAAACTAGCAGGTAATAAATCTACATCGAAAATGCCTAAGCTTTCAGGTTGAATTAAATTAGAGTAAGGAATTTTGATTTCTTGTGACGAAAAATATAAAAAAGTAAATAGATATAATAAACTGATTAGGTAGCGCATAAACAAAGTCTTATTAACAAGACTGATTTAAAGTTAACCTATTTTAAAAAACCTTTGGATCTGGCATCTGCTAAAGTTGCAGAAATACCATTTTTATCTATTGTTCTTATTGCAGCAGCAGAGACTTTTAGGGTTATCCATTTATTTTCTTCTGGAATGTAAAATTTCTTAGTCTGTAGATTTGGTAAAAATTTTCTTTTAGTCTTTCTATTAGAAAAAGAAACGTTGTTTCCACTAACTACTTTTTTCCCGGTAATTTGACAGACTTTAGACATATTTACTAAATTTTGAGGTGCAAATTAAATTCATTTTTATGTGATTAACAAATTTCATCTTCTCTTTTTCTGTTGCTGCTTAGCAACCTCTTCTAATCTTTGTTGAAAACGAGATTTCTTTTTCTTCTTTTTCTTATTAGACTCAATTTGTAATCTAATCTTATTTTCATCAATAAGGTAGTTTTTAATCCCCCACATAATTCCAATATTCATTAAATTTCCACAGAAATAATAAAAACATAATCCCGAGGAATAAGAATTAAAAACAAACAGTAAAAATATAGGCATCATATACATGATTACTTTCATATTTGGCATACCTGGTTGAGTAGATTGGGCCATTTGACTACTATTAGTTATAGTATAAATTAAAGTAGAGGCTGCCATTAAAATTGCAAATAAGCTAATGTGATCACCATAAACAGGAATACTAAAACCAAAATCTAAAATAGAATCGTAGGAACTTAAATCGTCTGCCCAGAAGAAACCTTTATGTCGCAATTCTAAACTAGCTGGGAAATATTTAAAAACAGCAAATAATATAGGTGCTTGAATTATCATGGGTATACAACCTGCCATGGGACTTACTCCTGTTTGTTTGTATAATGCCATAGTTTCTTGTTGTTTTTTCATTGCGGCATTTCTATCTGTTTTCCCTTCGTACTTAGAGTTAATTTTAGTTATTTCAGGTTTTAGAACCTTTGTTTTTGCAGTAGACATGTAGTTCTTATAAGTAAGAGGCATAATAACTAATTTTACTATTATCGTAAGAATTAAAATAGTCATACCTATACTTAATCCAGAATCCATTAGAAAAAGAAAAATTGGATCAATAAAGTACCTGCTTATCCAAGTAAGAATATCCCATCCCAAATTTATTACATCTTCTAACTCAGCGTTGTAGGTTTCTAATAAGTCATAATCATTAGGAACAAACAAAAATTTTAACGAAACTTCTCCCATAGATGGAATAGAGGATTTTAAATAATAAGAATCTGTATAATTTTCGTCTTCTAACAGTTCATGTCTAATTTTACTTTTACCCAAGCCTTCATTGCTTAATAAAATAGACGAAAAGAATTTATGTTTAAAAGCTATCCAGTGAATATTTGCATCTAATTCTTCATCACCGCTAGAAGTTTCAGAAAGATAATCTCTTGTAGCTCCAAAATATTTATACATAACCGTACAAATATTCCTTTCATCTGAAGCTAACTTTTCTGTAGATAAACCGTGCATTGACCATTTTAAATCAACATCTGGTTTTATGTCGTTGGCAATGTTGTGATAATCTATATTAAAAGAAACGTCATAACTATTCTTTGATAGTTTATAAGCAAATTCAAGGTATTTTTCAGTTGAATTGGCGTAAGCTCTAAAAACTACAATACTGTCGTTATGTTTCGCAACTTTAAAAAATAAATCTTTCGTCTCAACTGGAACTACCTTCTCATTGTCAACTAAAGTTAAACTCATAAAAGATGTCTGTTTTTCAAAAAGTGAAAGAGGTTGATTAATTTTGTTTATGAAATTATCGTATGTTTTATATTTGTATGATCCATT
>CENJ01008377.1_pt1 | contig 15104 bp, 14 predicted proteins | sample 356161 | NCBI WGS metagenome assembly CENJ01 (sample SAMEA2619531, study PRJEB7988) | marine metagenome | biome: marine biome (ENVO:00000447); feature: surface water layer (ENVO:00002042); material: "saline water (ENVO:00002010), including plankton (ENVO:xxxxxxxx)" | depth 5 m
ACGAAATTCTGGAAATGATTTTGTACCATCAATAATATTATTTTCTTCAGCATAAGAAATATTTCCTATTGCAGCTTCACCAAAAAACCCAATGTAGTTATCTGCAAAGGATTGGATTTCATGTGATTTAATTCCACGTCCTTCTGCCATGAGAAATTTCATTTCGTTCCATATAGGATTCAGCAAGGCTTCTCTTTGCATTCTGTCATTCTCTGACATATTTGTTCTTGTGTTTGGTTCCGGAGCAGATTTAAAGGGACCTTCAGAATAATCGGTAACATTAATCTTTAGATGCTCATAAAGCTCTTTTTTATAAGCACGCATTCCCCCAAGTCCTCGAATGCTAACGATTCCAACAGGATGAACCCATACTTCAGATGCTTGAGAAGCCATAAGATAAGAGGATGTAGAAAGACGATCGTTAAAAGCAATTACTCTTTTACCAGATTCACGAAGCGCTCTTAACTCCTTTGCAATATTTATTGCTGTAGTTGGTCCAGCAAATTTTGTGGACGAAAAATCAATAAATATAGCAGGAATATCTTCATCATCGGCTGCTGCTCTTATTAATCGGATAAGATCTCTAGTTTGAATTTGATCCATTGAAAAGTTTGTGCCAACATTAATCAAAAAGTCATAGTTAAACACTGCTTGATCAACCACAGTTCCTTTAGGGTTGATTGAGAGCACTCTGCCACTAGAATCTTTTATTTCAGGTCTCAATGAGGTAAGTGATCCGATAATTAAAATTACAATAAAGATTAAAACAAAAGCTGTGCCTAGGTTCAGCATGACTGCTCTTACTTTTTCTAAAAATCGAGCAGTCAAAGAAAATATAGATTTAAGTGTATTCATATGTATTTCTCAAAATTACATTATATAAAATTTTAACCAAAAATATCATTATTATTTATTATTTATTAAAATGAAAGCATATAACAATTATTAAAAAAATAATTATCTTTTCAAAAGATAATCTACACATCCTCCAACGAACAAAAAAACCTTGCTAATACGGAAATAGCTAAAAATAAGAGTCTGAGATATCAAGTAGTTTATTTTTTAAATGCATTAATTAAAATCTTTCCTATGGCTGGGCTTTTACTTTTTGTTCCATTGATCGCGATGCAATTAACCAATGAAGCGGACTGGCCTTTTTTTTAATTTTTTAATTATAAGAATAATGTTGATTATTAGAACCTTAGGAATCAAAATAATTATTAAAAAGACTAAATACCTTAAGAACAAAAATATATTTATTACAATTATTGCATTCATATTTCTTCTTATTGGAATGAACTAGCAGTAGGATTATTCATAACACCAATTGCAGGAGATTAAATATGTACACGTTATCCTATTAAGATGGAGATTGATAATTATATTTTAAAAGTATCACATTTCTGATAAGAACGAATGGATTGTTTTAGAATCTATGTATGATTTTTAGTTTAGAGAGTAGACGACTCCAGATTTTGGAACCAAAAATTCACCTTTGAAATTTTTATCATTTATAATAATATTTTTTATTTTTTGAATTGGCTCAAGAATTGGTTCTGTTGTAAGTACAAATGTACCAAAATGCATACCAATACTTTTTTTTGATTTAATATCTTTATGAATGAATATTGATTCTTCTGGATTTACATGGAAATTTTTCATGAACCATCTCGGCTCATAAGCACCGATTGGAATCGCAGTTAAATCAAATGGACCATAGCTATCACCAATCTGCTTAAATTGGATTTTATTATAACCTGTATCTCCTGCAAACCAAAATTTAAAGTTTCCTACTTCAATAGACCATGACGCCCATAAAGTATCAAAACTCTTAAACAAACTTCGCTTGGACCAATGCTGAGATGGTAAACAAATTATTACTGCATTATCTTGTCTTTTTTCTTCAAACCAATCCATTTCAATTACATTTATTATATTAAGTTTTTCAAACCATTTTTTTAATCCGAGTGGTACATACCATACTGTTAATGAATCCTTACCAAGATTTTTCACAGAATTTTTATCTAAATGATCATAATGGTTATGACTAATGATAATTAAATCAATTTTTGGCAACGATTCTATATCAATTGTTGGAAAAGAATATCGTTCTGGACCTAAAAATTGAACTGGTGAACACCTATCTGAAAAAATGGGATCTGTCAAAATAGTTTTACCATTAATATGAAGTAACATAGTAGAATGTCCTATCCATGTTATAAAATTATTTTTACTATTAATTTTTTGCATGATAGAGTCTATGCTCAATTCATTTTTTATTTGAGGCTTAGGATTCGGTCGTTCGGTAGTCATCATTTTAAAAAGGTCACTGAAACCTTTTCTCTGATTATCTTCTTTTAAGTGAGGATTTTTAAAACCAGTTAAGGTGTGATGAGGTTTATTAGGATCAAAATATGGGTTTGAAATTTTAAAATTTAATACCAATCCTAGTAAAACAGTGGCAATACAAATCAATATAGTAAGTTTCATGCTAACCAAGTTTATTGATTATACCAAAAACAAATAACTGTACACATATGAGAGGATTCTACTTTATGATTTATATATTATTTTTTAAAAAAAGTATAAATCTCAAGGACCATATCATTTCTTGCTGTAAAACGGCTACCACAACTTGGGCATTTGGATAAAAAAGAAAAATATTCTTTTATTTTAGTCCTCTTCCATTTGTGCGAACAAGAAATGCAAATCATATCTAAATATACTCATCATCCTTCAAACATAAAATTTTGAAATTTCTCTTCAAATATTTTGCAGGGAATGATGATTTGTATTCCAGGGTGATTAATTTATTTTCTAATTACTTATTGTTATGTTCCTTACAATTTCTCCATCAACGTTTTTTAACCCCACAAACATATCATTATCTTCACTATCTAAAAGAATGATACCATAATTTTCTTCAATAAATGTATTTCCTATCCTCAAGGGTCCATGCTCTTCCTCGTTGGGAAAAGATGCATTTAAACTACTAGAGGTAACCTCTGTGACTACTTTACTTCTAGCCGTTTTAAATTTGTAGATACCACCTCTATGTCTATCTCCTGATATAACTAAAGTTTGATTCAAGCTTGCTCTATCAATCATTTTTATCAATTTTTTTCTTTCATACGGAAAATTATTCCATGATTCCCAACCGTGACCAATAGGTAAAAATTGGATAGATGAAACAATTATTCTAAAATCAACCTCTTGGTCAATTTTTTTTCTTAACCAATTCCATTGATTAGTTCCAAGGATAGTTAATGAGCTATCCGGATTTGGGATATATCTTTCTTTCCCCGGCGACCCAACATTATCACTAGGCATTAAACTGTCTCTAAACGTTCTAGTATCAAGAAATAATATCTGGAGGTTTTTATTATTAATTTTATACATTAAATCAAAATATAAACCCTCACGTGTTCTTCTAATATCATCCAATGGAATATTCCAAAAACTTAAAAATAAATCTTTTGATTGCTTTTTATAGGGATAATCAGCTCCCGCGTCATTCATTCCGTAATCATGATCATCCCATATCGCTTGGAAAGGGAAATCTAGATTAATGTTTTTAAAGTTCTGTTTTTGGATTTTGTAGGCTAACTTTAATTCATCAAGATCTTCTTTTTCGCTATCCCCATAGACATTATCTCCAATCATTAGGAATAAATCAAGATTATCTTTTTTTATTGAATCAAAAATTGGCATTGCTTTATCTTGTTTAAGACAAGAACCAAAACCAATTCTCATCTGACTATAATTTTTTATTTTGTTAGAGCTGACTGTTTCAGGTTTACTATCACAAGATAATAAGAATATAATAATATTAATTAGTGCTAGGCTTTTTTTGAAGAAATATGAATTTTTCATATTTTAATATTAGATTTTATTCTTAATTAAGAATACTTTAAACATTCTTTTTAAATACTTAGCATGGGGTAAAGATCAATAATTAAAATAAATATGGCAGAATAAACCTCAGTCATTGAGAACAAAAATTTTATCTAGATTCAAGACTATGTTTTGAAAAAAAGTTCCAAATTAATTGATTTGTATTTTTACCTTCATGAGTAAAATTAAACCAAATATGATTTCCATTATTTACCTTATAGAGTTCAACTAATGAACCGTTTGTACCATTACTATATTTGAAATGCTCTATTAAATTTCCATCATTAAAGTTTGTAACTTGTGGAATCGAATCTGTGTTATTGAAATTAGTCCAGAATTGAATTTCTTCATCAACGGATAATGAAAAATCATCGATTCCTTCATAAGGTCTTGTGTCATCTGATGTCCCATGTAAAATAATGACTCCAACCGGTTTAGGAGGATTACAATTATCTAAAGCCCAATCAGACATAAGGCCCGAAATGGAAGCAATTGCAGCGAATTGATCTAAGTGACAGGCAGCAGAAAATGAAAATCCTGCTCCATTTGAATAGCCGCATGCATAAATCCTATTTTTATCAACATTATAATCTAGAGATAATTCGTTTATAAGAGAAACTATGAAACCAAAATCATCTGAATTGCTTTTATTATCACCACCATTTTCTGCTATGTTCCAATGTGGAAAGCCATCATTTGAAGTTAATCCTTGTGGATAGACTAAAATAAAACCAGCAGTGTCTGAGATAGATCTCAAATCAGCAGAATACATATGATCAGTAGCAGTTCCACCAAATCCATGAAAGTTGAATACAATTGGATGTGAAATAGATGAGTCATAATTTTCAGGTGTATGCAAAAGATACTCTCTCTCAGCACCATCATGAGAAAGGATTAATGCATCTTCATTTAAAAAAGAATCATCTTTGGAAGAGCATGAACTAAAAATAGAAAGAAATAATAAGCTGCATATAAATTTAATTAAGAATATCATGTTTAAAACTACCCATTTTCCCACAAACAAAAACAATCCATTTAAATATAGGTTTGATTATTGAAAGCAAATTTGTTTATTAATTTATTTCTTAGTCATTTATAAATTTACTTGAATTGTTGTAAAGAATAAAAATTGAGCACTATTTGTAGAATTCTAATTAAAATCCAAAATACATACCAAGTTATTTTCCCAGGTCAACCAATAGAAAGAACTCTAAAAAAAGCGTTTACGCAAGGAGAACTAGAATAAACGACACATTTAAAATGAAAGATATTAGGGTTAATTCGTGCTCAAAAGTGATGGCTCAAATATCATAATATAGTTGCCTAACCCGTAATTCCTTGCCCCACAACTTTAATTTATCAATAATACCATCTATTTCTTTTTTCTTCATAGGATGATTTTTTAAATCCGCATTTTGAAAAAAAAATTTTAACTCATTATAAAGTTGAATTTTCTGTTTGAAGGTTAAATTGTTATCTGACATAACTAAGTAATAAAGAAGACCAAAGATAAATTAGCGATTAATATTACAACAGTTGAAATTACGCTTACGTTGTGTAAGAATTTAAATCTACTTTGATTATTATTATCTTTAGCTTCATTTGTAGCTGGAATTATAAAGTAGCATAAAAGTGATAAAATAAAAGTTGTTGTGCCGATAATAATTTGGGAATCAATTTTAATATCATTGAGTAATCCTACAGTTAAGGATAAAGAACCTAAGAATAAAATAATTAAAAAGAACTTAGGAAAAACAGCACGCAACAAATCACGTGTTTGATTTTGATCTAAATATTTGAAAACATTAGGAGCAATTACAGATGTCTGCAGTAAAATAATGCCACATATTGAACCAGAGATTAATACTTCTAAATTGTTTAACATCATCAACTTTACTTTTAAAACTGAATGAATTCCAAATTGAAAATGGTTTAAAGTTTTTGAAATAAAAACTTTGCTTTATTTATTGTTTTTTAGTTTCACAAAATCGGGTGCATGAAAAACAAATGAATCTAGTCTGTCATTATATGTGAATTGACCTGACCAAGTTGAATGATGTTTTTCCTGAAAGTATTTTAAAGATTGAGTGAAACGTTTATGATTGAAAACATTATTAATACTCCCATTAATTTGAAAACCATTAATTATAGTTTCTGCAAAATTAACGTAATGAGAAAAGCTGCATATGGGTTCTATTGATCTAACAATACTATCATTTGTGTTCAAAAGTTTTTTTAAATCAATCGTACCTGATTTTAACTCAAATTCCTTTATATCTATTTTCAAATCAAAAGTCATTAGATCTGATTTTTCGTTCATCTTAATATTTAAAAATCTCCTTAGATATTAGAAATCTAGTAATTGTAAAGCTTGTCAGTTGTTGTTTTTGAATGATAAGTGTCTTTTAAAAAAATCACCATTCTTCCAAATCTATTTTTAGTTCTTTATCAAAGTAACATCCCGATAAAGTCCAGTTGATTTTAATTGCATGTATGGTGATTCCACATTGCTGAGCAGATATTAGAGCTTTGGCATATGTTGGATCTATTTTCCAGCATGGTTTAAATATTTCACAGTCGCCTCTATTAACTAAAAATAAAATATAAAATTTATATTTATCTTTGTGCTTTTTCATAAAATCTATCTGCCTGATTGATCTTTCTGATACAACTTTTTGACCTCTATAAGACTGATTTAACTCACCATATGGATAAACTCCTGCTCTTAGAAAAGGTGTTTTATAATCATGAAATCTAGTTTTTTGGCCATATATATCCTTTTTAGGATCATATGAAGCACAAACTACATTTTTAATTTCGACAATACTAATTTGTTTATTTTTTTCGAAGTAGAGATCTGCCTTGTAATCCAAATTTTTAGGCTTTGAAATTAAATTCCATCCTTCAAATGGATTCCAAATAGCATTTTGAATGAAATATTTGCAAATTAGTTCTGCGGTATGGGGGTTGGCACCAATTATTATTTTTTTTTTATCAATATCTTCATAGCAGACTGCTTGAGCTATATAATCAGTTTTTGAACTTATTTTAGATAAGGTTGCTAAAATTGTGGAACCATTTGAACATTGGCCCGCTAAACCTAAACTTGGTACGTGAACTAAACATTTTTCACCTCTGGAATTTTCTGCATCTGCTACGTACGGAGATTTGATATGTTCTGAGGGTCTCTTAATAAGGGTTAACTCGGTAAGTTTATTTTTAAATTCAAAAATGTTCTTCATCAAAGTTCCTATCTTTTCTATGTAATCTTAGAAATCATACACTTTTAAAAAAAGATACTCAAATTACTATAGTAGCTATAAATAAAGAATCCTAAAAAGAATGCAATAAAACACCAAAGAATAAACCAAACTATTTTCCTTGGCTTTCCTAAAGAGAAAAATTTATAAAAGAAGGCAAGTAAGAAAGGACTAAAATAAATTATCAATCCAAAAAAAGAGAATATTAAAATTAGATCATAGAATAAAAACATATCTCAAATATTATGACAAAATTGCTTTTTTTAACTCTCCACCGGATGAATTTAATTTTCTAATAAAACTATTTATTTCTTTATTTTTCATGAAATAATTCTTTACATCTGCACTTAGGAAAATTCTTTTAAGATTTTTGCACAATTCAATATTTTATTTAACAGTTAGATTAATCATTGACAATTTTAACTTCTTACAATCTCTCTTGACTTTATAAAATGTTTAGACTTTCTTTTCAAATACTTTGTAAAGAAAGGGCATATTGAAAGAGTAGTTTCATTTTTTCCAAGTACCTCCATATCGATATTGGGGATTATTGAGTTTTAATTTTTCTAGACACGCCTTACACACAAAAAACCATTTCTTTGAAAAATCATACTGAATTCGATACATAGCATTATATTCTTTTTTACAATTATGACAGTTTTTATTCCTCATTGGTATTATTTAATAATCGCTGTTCTGCTTTTCTCCTAGTTATTTGACGAATTTCTCTAGTTGCTTGACTTCTTGATATAGTGCCATCTACAAGTTGATCTATCAAACTTGAACCATTACTGTTTTTCATTCTTGAATCCCAACCTCTGATCCAGAGGCTTTTATTCTTCAACTCTTCCTTTTTAACAATTACACGTTTTTCTTTTTCGCAAACAGAAAATAATTCAATCTTATTGTTCTTTTTATCGATATTGATAACTTCGTAATGCTTCCATCCATTGAGTTTTTTTAATGATGTCCATTTCGATTTTTCTAAGTTAGAAACTCTATTGTATTTTTTGTCGTAATCACTAATCATAGTAAAATTTTATATATTAATAATCATTTTCTAAAAGCTTACCATCCTTATCCCACTTTTTGGTTGTTTTAATAAACTTTCCATTTTTATAAATATTTTCCATGCTAGGTTTACCGTTTTCATGAAAAAATTTCCAAGTCCCATCTTGGTATCCATTAACTAAATAACCAAATTCGATTCTTTTTCCATTTTCTGCATAATCATATACCAATCCATTTAATGGTTCATCCGTTTTCCTTACCATCCAAAAATTATCATCTCTTTTATATTTTCCTTCCTGCATATGACTTTTTTGGAGCTCGGTATAAAAATATCCATCGCTATCTTCAATAAAAATAAATTGAAAGAAGAAGGTTGATACAAAAAAGACAGTTAACAAGATGATAGCCCGATTATTCAATATTTATTTCCATCTCATTCCCTTATTTTTTTCTGAGAATACTTTGTTCATTGTCTTTCAACATTCCTAAAGAGTCGATTGTTTCATTTTCTCGTGAATATATGCAAGTGCAAACAATTCAAATCTTAATTTATAAGTCCAAAATTACAGTTGCTATACGCCATAATTTCAAACAATAAAAATCTGATAAAAATGAAAGTCAAATTATTCAAAACTGAACCTTCTTTTAAAAAAACTTGTAGGGAATTAGGATTTACACGAATAATAAATCCTACGAATACTGGACTCTTTACTGTGTAAGAGGTAAAATTATTTTAATAATATCATCTTCTTAATCTGTTTGTACCTCCCTGCTTCAATGCTATAAAGATATACACCTGCCGACACAGGCTGACCTTGATTGCTATTAGCATTCCATTGGACTGATTTGAAACCTGAGATTTGATACCCATTAACAAGATTATTTACTACCTTTCCTTGCATGTCGTATACAATCACTTTAACAAATGAATTTTGTGGTAAGTCGTATTGTAGGATTGTTTTTGGATTGAAAGGATTTGGATAGTTATTATATAGATTGAAAGATTTCGGCAAATCGTATCTATAATCATTTGCTAATGTATTTTGAATATTACTTAGTCTAAGGAAGCCAAATTGACCATTATCTATAGCAACTATGCCTCCTCCATCATTGGTTAGATCAACTGCTTCTCCAGCCCAATCATAAATCTCTTCCGATACCTCATAAGAAGAAAATGTTTTTTGCCAGTTTACGTTTCCTATGCTATTATATTTTATTAAATATGCACTCCATACATCTGAACAGTCTTGGCCATTACATTCAGAATATTCTTCATATTCATCTCCCGTGCCAGCTATAACAATACATCCCCCATCATTGGTAGCCTTTACCCCCCATGCCTCATCGTGTATGTATTCAGGGTCAAATCCTCTTGGATTACCTTTAGTACTAGCCCAAACAAGATCCCCATCATTATTAATCTTAACAGTGTATGTGTCCCAGTTTTGAGTACCAGATAAAGTATGTCCTGTGAGGAAAATATCCCCTTCATCATTTACATCCATACCAAAACAATGATCTTCTTCATTTCCGCCATAAGAGTAATGCCAGATAACATTACCATCCAAAGACATTTTAATTACCTTATAATCAGATGCTCCTTCAGATAAACCAGAAATAATTAATTCATTATTGATAGTTTGGACACGATAGGCCTGATCTATATATTGATTTAAATTTTGGCTTGAAAGCTCAATTCCATTTTCATTAAGGAACATAATAAACCCTTCACCTTCGGCATAAAATGAATTGAGTGGATCTTCTGAATGAACGTACCCTACGGCTATAAAACCATTAGGAACTATAGAGACATTTTCAAAGGCATCTGTTCCACCATTATCAAAAGTTTGAAGAAATATTGTTGAACCATTTTCTTTATCTAATTTTATTAAAGCACTGTTTTGGTCTAAACTACCACAAATTAAATATCCATCACTTAATTCAATTGCGCTATTTCCAAGATTATGTTCACCAACATGTATTTCTCTATTCCAAAGTAGGTGTCCACTAGCATCCATTTTAACAATTAAAATTTTCGAACTTAAGTTTGAATAATCATAAGTTTCGCCGACTTGCAAAAAGCCATTATCCTCGCAGGTTAAAATATAGTGGCCAATTGACTCCTCGCCCGAACCACTAAATTCTTCAAACCATAAAATATTAGATTCTGAAAATAGTAATATTGGAAAAGTGATAAAAAACAATCTCAACATATTAAAATCTAGCCATTATTCCGCAGACAAAAAACTCATGCAAAGGTTGAGCCCCTAATACTATTTATTTGTATGTATATAATTGTAGAGCTCAGCTATTTTATCCGTGTTGATCAAATCAACATTATTAAGATATAGTAATTCCCAAGACTTTAAATTATCTGGAGAGCCCCAAAATCTTATCATTTTCTGTTCGCTATGGACTTTTTTTATTAATTCTAAAAGATGTTCTTCTTCTTTGCTCGGAAATTCTTTGTAACCTCTCCAATTAAATTCCTTTTTCCAATTGATACTAATTAAGGGCATCACATTTTTAGAAATACTTTTCCCGAGATCTGATAATCTACCGTCAATAAAAACGTACCTTTTGGTATCCCTTTTAAAATACTCAATTTCCGGCGTTTTTCCAGATAGTATTATAGTGACTGCTCCTGCAACAAATGAATCATTAACCACATAGCTAAGCATAGGTTTATAACTATTTAATAATCTATCGAGAACCTGATATGTCTTGATCGGGGAAGATTTTATATCAACAAGTAAAATTAATGTATTATTATTTTTATAAATTGAACCATCATTATCGTTGAATACTTTATATAGTGTATCTAAATACGTATTATTTATAAAAACATCCTTCTTTATAGTCCACCAGTAATGTGCTACATGTAATTGATTGTTGTGTAATACGATATCCACTTCAATACTTTTATAACCAAAATTAAGAGCATTTAGAATGGGGACATCATTCAAATAATCATTGTGTGAGTGGCAACGATTACATATCATTAATTTATTATCTAAGCTGTAGGACAAATTGAAAAAAAGTATGTAAATAATTATTACTTTTAGCATTAAATAAACCTAACCATCACCTTACAATAACAAACTTCACAAATGTGGAGAGTAAAAATTTACTTATATTCCTAAAATGCCATAACCCTGAAATTTGTTTAACCTATTCCATACATCAAACACACCAAAGATTAAAAATTTCTGATAAATATTATTTCTACTAAATTAAAAGTTATAAATATTTTAATATAATATTTCTAGCCCCAACGAAAAATATCTTCCATAAGCTGGCTCGTAGTACCTTCCACCCCATGCATTGGATCTGATATTGTCATAAAAGTCATCACCTAAAAGATTATCGATGTTTAAACTAATAACTGAATTAAACCTTGAAGTTTTTATTTCTTTTAAAGCCGAAAAATTAACTTTTTTGTACCCTGGGATCATATGCTCATTAAGGTCATCAGCATAAAAACTAGACTTAGCCAAAATGTTTATCGATAAATCAATGCCAAAATAATCAATCTTTTCAACTTCTAGATAAAAATTATCCTCTGATATAAGCGGAAGAAAATTTCCTTTAAGATTTCCCTCATCTATTTTGTAATCAGTAAATCTAAAGTTTAATTTGGTGTAAGATAAAGTATAATTTAATTTGGAAACTAGTGTCCCAATTAATTCTAATTCATATCCATTCTTCAACGTTTTGCCAGAATTTCTATAAAATGTTCTTCCTGGAATTTCTGCTAATTCAAAAGGAATTATTTCATCTATAGTTCTAGTTTGGAAAGATGACCATTTAGCTTTTTTAAAATCACCTAACTTTCTTTCAAAACCAATTTCGCTAGAAAACGAATTTTGTGGTTCTAAATTATTATTTATACCTTTACCACTTACGTCTTGGGGATCGTTTCCTAACTCATATAAAGTCGGAGTTTCAAAATTTTGGGAAAAATTAGAAAGTAGATGGAAGTCTCTAAATATTTCAAAGTTTAGTCCAAGTGAAGGGCTAAAACTATGATATTGTCGATTATCCCTGTCCCCTATTAACATATAATCTTCAAAGTCAATTAAATTTTGATCATATCTAATTGCAAAATTAAAAATATGCTTATTTTTAAACTTTAAAATATTATATAAAAACAATCCAAAGGATTCGTAACTCTCATCCTTCTTATACACCAACTGTCCTCTTTCACCTTGAATATTATCATACCTTGACCTTGTGTCAAGCTGATCAAGGTATTCAAAGCCCATCGAAATTTTATTATTATTTTTTAAAAAAATTGATTCTTTTTCAATAACTGAACTGAAACCTACATAATTCCTTGCTAAATCCGATTGACCACCAGATTGAAATGGTAGTTTATTTTGGAACTGCCTTTTTAGATAAAAGAAATATGACCTAAGATTATATTTTTTAAAAATAGTGGAGTTATAGATTAAACTAAATTTTGATTGAAAAACTGACTCTCCAGACTGATAATCTATGTTTGCAGTTCTTGCCCTGCTTCTATCTTCATTTGCTTCATTAAGGATCAGAGCACCTGGATCGTAAGAAAAAGGGCTGAATAGGTTATTTAAAGAAATTTTAAATCTCTGATTACCTTTTAAAATAAATTCAGTGCTCATGTTGAGGATATTAGATTCTGTAGAGCTGTGTTGTCTAAATCCTTTTGAAAATTTATGAAGACCATTTAGCCTCCATTTGAAGATTTTATGAAAACCATTGAGTTCGATATTTACTTTTTTTGAATCATGGCTACCTAAGCAAATGTTTAATTTATTTTTATTACCATTGGATAATGGATTCGAAATGAGATTCAAAGCTGCTCCTGAAGCATTTCCAAAAACACCAGAAGATGGATTTTTAAAAATATTAATAGCGTTTAAAAATATCAAATCAATTGCATCTAATTGAGCCTGACCATCTGGTGTGGATTCTGGAACTCCATCTAAAAAAACTTTAATACCTCTAATACCAAATGAAGAGCGTAGGCCCACCCCTCTTATTGATATGCGAGTATCTTGTGCAAAGTTTTGATTGCTAAATATGGTAATTCCTGGTACAGATTCAATAGCTGAGTTTAATGTTAAAGAGTTTGATTTTTTTTTTAGTAAGCTTGATTGAATAATATGAACTAAATATTCACTTTGATTTTTTTGATTTTTTCCTAAAACAGAAATTGGATTAAAATAAAAGGATATTGAGTCTTGTTTAGCAAAGCAAACGATTGATAGGAAAAAAAATATTAAGCTATTGTAAATATAATTTCTGTTTCTATTCATAAGATGAAAAATATGAAAATTGTTTAATACTCATTAAACGAAAAAGAGCAATAATTCATATTTTTTAAAATCAAAAATTTAAAAAGTTGTTGTAAAATATGTTTGCCTCTTTCATGCATGAGTAGCCTTGTTGGATTTTGGGTTGAGTGTTGAAAATTACATTGAGTATATAAATTACGTTTTCAAATACTTTATGGGAAATGAGGATTTATATATATTCCTAAAATAGCACATTCCAATAGATCTGTCCGTTATTAAATAAGTAATGAATGAAAATGGTTAATTATGAAAAAAAAGATCTCAGTGTACGCCAAGATTTTTCGAGCAAACAATGGAATTCTCTAGTTTAGAAGTAAAAGATTTGAACTCCCGATCTCCTGCTTCCAAAGAAGAAGGTTGTATATAATCTAAAATATAATATCTATTATTATTAATATATTTATTGATATTATTATTTTAACATAGCTTTAGCAATATCTTTGTTTTTATAGAGTACTTTTGTAAATATTCTTGATAGTGCTTTGTCTTTGTTACAGTACTCTTAGTTACATAAATAAAAATTAGATATGGAGGATTAAAAATGAGTGATTTTAGAAAAGGTTTAATAGTTGGGATGTTAATAATATTTGGTTGTGGTGCATTTATTGCCTCTACAACTAATAATGCTAACTTCCAAAGATATGAATTACACGGGGGTCTAATGTTAGACAGCTGGAAAGGAAATCTCTATGTAATGCCAAATAACAAAGAAGATGAAAAGAAACCTATGGATCAAAGAAAAAAACAAAATTGGAAACTAATGTTAGAAGTTGACCAAAAAGATGAACAAATTTAATGTTATAATTGAAAAAAATATAAGAAAGTAAAATAATGAGAAAGGTTCTGCTTGTAGCATATATAGTTTTTCTATTTTTAGGTATTGGAAGAATTATGTTAGATATATTAAGAGAAGAACCTTTTAATTATCTAAATATCCTTATCAGTGCCATATCCTTTTTTGGTATCCTTTCTTATATCAATAAAGAATTTGAAAAAAAATAATCGTATATGAAAACAATCGCAACACCAATTACAAAAAAGCTTAAGCCTTATCTAAAATCGAAGTAAAGAACCTTACAATTATTTAAAAATGTTCTGTACTTTTTTTATGTATCCTTTTTCCAAAAGGAAATAAGCGATGTACATTTATCTTTTAAATTTTTTATCTACTTTTTTATTGATTACTTTTAAAAAATAAATATTACAATTTATGTTTTTCTGAACAGCTTTTTCTCCATTTCTTATACCATGAGGAAAACTTAAACCATCCAATTAAACTGTCTTTTTGCATGGCTGAAAAAATTTTTTTCTGATACAAAATAGCTTGATTTGGATTCATTCGATAGGTACGTCCAGGGTTGCCATGAAGTCCACTTAGTACAAGCCATTGATTTTTAATATATATTAGTGTATGGTTTGAGGCTTCTTTACCATCTGGACTAAGGAGGATTACATGAGTAAGGTCCTCTACACCTGCTATTTTTCTTCTCCAATTAACAGATAATACTGGTGATTTTAGCGTTTCTTTCGTTAGAGGGGTGAAAAGGACAGATAAAATTTGCCATGACTCTTGATTAGAAATAGTGCCGCTTTTTGCATGTGA
>CENJ01119195.1_pt1 | contig 15049 bp, 8 predicted proteins | sample 356161 | NCBI WGS metagenome assembly CENJ01 (sample SAMEA2619531, study PRJEB7988) | marine metagenome | biome: marine biome (ENVO:00000447); feature: surface water layer (ENVO:00002042); material: "saline water (ENVO:00002010), including plankton (ENVO:xxxxxxxx)" | depth 5 m
AATTAACAACAATAAATAATATACTTTATTTAAGCTTTTCATAATCAAAAATAAAAAAATAAAGGAGAGTAAAACTCTCCTTTATAACTTCCTCCTTTAAAAACCCTTAATAATAATCACAATATAAAAAACTAATAAAAAAAGAAAAAAACTTTAATTAATTTACATCCCACCAAACTCTAGTAACTTGATCATTTGGTCCTTGAGCTTGCAAAACTGCTTGAAAGTTATCAGCATTTACAGAACCTTCACTAGAAGGATACAATAGTCTTCTTGGAATAGCTCCATTTGTTGTATTACTTGGATGAGGATCATGACCACCAAACGGTTGAAGTGTAGGATATCCAGATCTTCTAAAGTTTGAAAAACCTTCAAAAAAATCAAAGAAAGAAGCTGCCCAATATTGTTCACCAATCATTTTATCAGCTTCAGCAGAGTTATAAGGGTTAGCTAGAAGATAAGCATCAACCGTCGCGTCATCAACAGTAAGGGACGCATCATAGTGAGAACCCCAAATTTGCATGTGAGCCCTAACCCCACTATTGTATTTTGCTTCAGCTGAAGTATGATCTCCAGCAGCAGCAGCAAGTTCTGCCTCTAATAAGGCTGTTTGAGCATACGAAAGAAATATCCATGGAGAATTAAGTTGCGTAATTGCAGAGTTCACCCTTGCATAACTTTCCGGAGATTCTCCATAAATAGCCAGAAGCTGGTCGTTTTCTAGGCCATAACGATTTCCTGCTGCAGGACCATTAGGATCTGCAAGAATATTAAGACGAGGATCTCCATTACTTTCTAACCAATCATACAATGTGGCTCCTATTCGAGCGAAAGAATATCTTGGTTGATACGTTCCCCAAGCATTTCTATTAAGATCAGTTGGACCGTCGGTGTGAGTCATAAAAGCAGTATCCTCATTTGAAGACATCGTGCCTCCGTCGATAGCTTTTTGCGCCCAAGTATTTGAACCAGTTGGATCTACATTTTTAATTCGCATAGCTAAACGTAGCATTAGTGAATTTCCGAATTTTTTCCATTTACTAGTGTCTCCATTGAAAACTAAATCTGAACTGCCAAGTGTGCTAGATCCACCTATTTGAGCTACGGCTTGTTCTAGTTCATTCAACATATCCATATAAATTACTTGGTCATCATCATATACTGGTCGAACAACACCATCTAGGAAACCTCTTCCAGCTTGAAAGTAGGGAGTATCCCCGTACTGATCAACCAATACATGGAAAATAAATACTTTCCACATTCTTGCGATTCCCATTTCAGTTCCCACATTTCCTTCAGCTTCTAGTTGATTAATAATATCAACAACTGTTTTAATCGTAGTTGTATACTGAGTAATCCACCACGCAGACTGAAGATCTTCACGATTTGTGTAGATGCTGGATTGTGGAAATTGTTGGTCTATTACTTGTTGTACAAGTTGTCCATTACATAGTATTGAAGTATAAGACAATTCAACTTCTTCAGCTGCTGATTTTAAAAACAAATAAGCAAATTTCGGATTTAAGTCTAAATTTGTGCTTGCTGTTGGATCTACATTTAGATCATTAAAGTCATTATCACATGACACCAAGGTCATTGATAATGCTATAATTAAAGTTATTATTTTTTTCATCTTGATTTAAAATTTTAAGTTAACAGAAAAACCGATGGACTCACCGATTGGCATTGAATTAGCTTCAACACCCTGACCGTTACGCGTATTATAGTAGGCTTCTGGATCATGGTTAGGAACTTTATTTAATAAAAATCCTAAGTTATTTCCAACTAATGAAATACTTGCACTTTGGATAAAAAGATCCTTAAGTTGTTTATTAGGAATTTGGTACCTCAAGCTCAATTGACTTATTCTGATAAAATCATTTTTATAAACATTCTCTTCTCCAAGTTGTGATTTACTTGCACCTAGACTATTTGTAAGATTCCAATATTCATAAATCTGTGATTCTGAAAGACTTTGAGTTATGGCACTTCCATCTTCAAGTACGCCATTAGGAATGAATCCATTTTCTCTTCCACCTGAGGGGACTGTGACTTGATGTAATCCAAACTCTTTCATTGTTTTATTGGTGTTAGAAACAATACTTCCTCCAAATTTACCTTCTAGAAATGCATTAAATGTAAAGTTCTTATATCTTATGCTGGTTCCAAAACCCATTTGAGTTGGTGCTACTCCTAACCCTAAAACTTTATTGACGTTTTCTGATTTTGGTACCGGAACACCATTAACAACTTCATGTACAATTTTACCTTGATCGTCTCTCACATATGAATTACCATAAATAACTCCGAAAGGTTGACCTGGCATGTGCCCAATGTTCGATTGAAAAAGTTGAGCTACTCCAGCTTGAATAATCCCATTATTCTCGTCAGTTTTAACAACTTCACTTTTATTATGAGCATAGTTAAAAGATAAATTCAATGAAAAATCGTCTTTTTCAATTGCTTTCCAATTTAATAATAGTTCTGTTCCTTTATTTGTTATTTCGCCCAAATTGATTGTTGTACTATTAAATCCAGAAGTAGGAGATGCCGTGGCATTAACAATATCTCTTAACGTTTGATTTGAATAGTATGCAAAGTCAACAGAAAGTCTATTGTCAAACATTTTTAATTCTAAACCAAATTCTGTCTCATTTTTTTCAAATGGAGTTATAGTAGAGTTTGGAATTACTCCTCCGTTAATATTTCCAAGTGGATTTCCTAAGTGACCGCCTACTAGTGCATATGTTAACCCTAACCCATAAGGGTTATTAGCTCCACCTGCAACTTGAGAATAACCTCCTCTTAATTTTGCAAAAGAAAAAACTTCAGGTAGTTCAACTAAATCTGATAGAATTACTGATAAGCTTGCTGAACCATACAAATCATTATTTGGTGTTGTTTTTCCTTCCGCAGATAGTGTGGAAAACCAATCACTTCTTAAAGTGGTGGTTAAATATATCTTATTTGAAAAAGAAAATTCAGCTGAGCCGTAAACAGAATTAATTTTTCTTTCTTGAAAGTTATATACGCCCTGTTGAGATGCTGTATTTAATACAGTATATAATCCAGGGATTACCACTTGATCTCCTAATACTCCTACATCTTCTGCCTTAACAGAAAAAGTCCCTGCTCCAAGAAAGCCATTGACAGCAAAGTCTTCAGTTATATTTACATTATCTGTTCCAATAAAAATATCTGCATCATATTGGTCAATAGTTTGTGTCTGTTGAAAGAGCTGCCCTGGTGAGTAAAATAAAATACCTGGCCAATTTAAATTAGCGGCATTAACTCTATGATTATTAAAGTGGTTTGTAGCCTTGTCAAACCCGGTTTGTGCTCTAATATAAAGATCCTTAGTGATATCATATCGTGCGCTAAAAGCTCCTAAAAGTCTTTCTTTCTCTGTGGAAGTTATATTATTATTCAATGCAAACCATGGGTTTGTCCTAAATATATTATTAGCAACCATCATTTCATTAATACCATCCGTGGTACCATTACCAAAATCACCTTTAAAATCATTTACATTGATGTTTGGAGCAAAACGTCTTAGAGTACCGGTAATACTAGCCGGTTCCGTTGATACAATAGGGTTTGCATTTTCATCCATATCGCTAAATTTAACGCTTGCATTGACAGTTAATTTCTCAGAAATTTTCTGCGAAGTATTAAGAGCAAAAGCAAGTCTTTTTAGTGTTGAAGTTGCTGCAACATCTTTACCATCTATATGAGTAGCTGAAAGCCTAGTACTTCCCTTATTTGTATTTGAAGTAACTGCAATAGAACTTGTTGAGTTTACACTTGTTGAAAAAACGCGGTTCATATTATCTCCTGCGTACACATAAGGTTGCTGAGTACCATCATAGGTTGTTCGTAATGAACCATCCATTCTTGGGCCCCAGGAATTAAATGTATCTGCTTGATCTGTTGGGAGACCACCGGCAATACCATTTCCATATGTAGTCTGAGGGTCATATAAATCATTTATACTAGTAAATACTGTTTGATTACTCACTTCTACCCCTAAGCCTTTTTGACCACCTTTGCCATCTTTTGTTTTAATTATTATAACTCCGTTAGATGCCCTTGATCCATAGAGCGCTGCTGCGGCTCCACCTTTTAAAACACTAATAGATTTTATATCATCAGGATTTATAGCTGAAAGTCCATCACCATTATCTGCACCACCCCATTCACCAGCAGAACCTAACTGCTGATTTTGCAATGAAATACCATCAATAATATAAAGAGGTTGGTTAGCACCATTAAAAGAACTGTTACCTCTAATAACGACTCTTGCTGAACCTTTTATCCCAGTAGCACCATTGCTAATGTTAACTCCAGCAACTTTACCACGTAAGGCTTGTAATGGGTTTGTGGTTTTAACGCGACTCAATTCTTCTCCTTTAACTTGAGTAATCGAATAACCTACGGATTTTGTTTTCTTTTCAAATCCAAACGCTGTAATAACTACTTCGTCCAATGATTCAGAGCTCACTTCAAGAGCTACATTAATCACAGTATTGCCTGAAACAGTAATTTCATAGTCAAGATAACCAAGAGAAGAAAACTGTAGAATAGCATTTTCATCAGAAATCTGAATAGTATAATTACCATCAAAATCTGTAATCGCACCATTTATAGTGCCTTTTTCAACTACAGTAACTTCCGGAAGAGGCATACTGTTAGATGAATCAATCACTGTCCCCGAAATCGTTGTAATTTGTGCATGAATAACATGAACACTAAGTACGCAAATCAATAGAAATAGTTTCTTTAATTTTAGAATCATAATAGTTAGTTTTGTTAATGTTTGTTAAATTTAGACTAACTAAGCCTTGGCAAATTAATATTTTCGACAAATGACACGTAAAATAGGGCGTGTGTTAAATCAATGTTATATTTTTTGAAAAATATTTACATTTTAAGTCTAAAAAGCAATACTAAAAAACACTTATTAAGACTTAATTTTTAAACTAATTAACAAATAAGGGATTAATTATTATGAATCAATCAATAGCTAAATAATAAAATACTCGTTTCTATTCTAGACTAATTTTTAAAAAATTTGACTGGACCAATTCAGAATGATTTACAAAAAAGCGTTTGTGAATTTCTTCACCAATTTTGAGCTGTTTAATGACTCCTTTACCTTCTTTTTCAATCACTAATTGTGATTGATCATAATACCTGCTATCCAATTGAATAATAATTTTATCAAAAACGGGCGTTGTAACAGCGTAAATAGGATCGGCTGGGCTGACGGGATACAGTCCCATCATACTATAAATTAACCAAGCTGACATGGTACCGGTGTCATCATTTCCTGGCAAGCCATCTGGAGTGTTTCTAAAATGTGTTTTAATAAGTTCAGAGACTTTTTTTTGTGTCCGCCATTCCTGATCAGATACATAATTAAATAAATAAGGATAGCCAATATTGGGTTCATTTGTCATGTCAAATTGACCTAAATCAAAAACCTTTTGAAGCTGATTAGAATACGCTTGTTCACCTCCCATTAATCGTATTAATCCTTTAGTGTCATGGGCTACCATAAAAGTATATTGCCATGAATTCCCTTCAATAAAACCTAAATTCTTTTGGAAATTAGCGCCAGTTTCAGCATTGAATGGACGCACCCAAGAAGTATCAGCATTTTTAGGTCTTAATAAATTAAGCTGTTTATCAAAAAGCTTACTATATGAGATGGAACGCTTTCTATAAAACACTTCATCTTCTTTTTTATTCAGCGCTTCAGCCAATTGTGCAATAGCAAAGTCCGTAATATTATACTCTTGTGTCGTAGAAACTGACCCACTTTTGGTAGAAGCTGTTGTTAAATACCCTCTTTGTATATATTCTTTTATTCCTGGTCTAAGTGCATTGTTTTCTAATTGCGTTGCGCTTTTAGTCATGGCTTTATAGGCTTTCTCAATATCAAAATCTTGAATCCCTCGCAAATAGGTGTCAGCTATGATTATTCCTGCTGGGTCGCCTACCATGGTCGTAGTTTCTGTGGCATTTAACTCCCATTTCGGTAGCCAGCCACTTTCATCATATATAGATAGCATACTTTTTACCATGTCTGACTGTTGCTTCGGGTATACCAATGACATCAACGAATGAAGATTCCGGTAGGTATCCCACAAAGAGAAAACAGTAAACCGAGTGCCATCTGTTTTTAAGGTTTCTCTTGTAGCCATTTTGGGGTATTCTCCATTCACATCATTTAATGTATTTGGGTGAATCAACGTGTGATATAAAGCCGTATAAAATATGGTTTTGTCATTTTTAGAGCCACCTTCTACATTGATTTTTGAAAGTAAATCGTTCCAATTTGAGGCCGTTTGCTTTCGCACATCTTCAAAAGATAACCCTTTGGTCTCTTTTTCTAAATTTTCTCTAGCATTTTCAACACTCACATAAGAAACTGCAATTTTAACTTCCACAGTCGTCGGCTCTTTAAAGTCATAACTCATATAGGCACCAATACTATCTCCAATAATTTCTTTTCTATAATTCTTATATAATCTTGTTTTACCGTTATAGGGCATCCACTGACTTTCTACTCCTTTTTCTTTTGCTGAATTTTTCCAAATTCCAAATTCATTTGAAGGCTTGCTGAATTTTGCAACAAAATATAAAGGATAAGACTCGTCGGCTTTATAGTAACAAAAAGAACCTGCTTGACGGATACCTTCAATTTCTGTTGGTGAAACCACTTTAATAGCCCCACCCCTTTCATTTGTTAAACCTAAGCCTAAATTTAAAAGGATATTTGACTTTCCTTTTGGGAATAAATAATTACTTATTCCCGTTCGGGTAGTAGCTGTCGTTTCAACTATTACATCATATTTATCCAAACTAGTACTGTAGAAACCCGCTTTAGCTACTTCATTTGAGTACGTACTTCCATACTTTAAAGGGTCAGTTTCTAATGCGCCGGTTGTTGGCATAGTTAAAACAACTCCTAAATCGGGACAACCAACACCACTTAAATTAACATGTGAAAAACCAGTTAAAAAGGTGTTTTCATAGACATAAGGTGTAGATAACCATTGGCGATCTTTTTCTAAATAATTTTGAACACCAGAAACATTAAAAGGAGATACATTGACCATCCCACGGGGTGCAATAGCTCCAGGATTAGTAGCCCCAAAATTAGAGGTGCCTATAAAAGGATTTACATACCCAACAAAATCAGTTGACTGTATGTTTTCAAAGTTACTCTGTTGCCCACAAGACGATATTAATAGCAGGCTAATTCCAAATACAAAGTTTATTGTTTTCATGAATTATATCTAATTATCCTAAGACATTTTAAAGCTAGAATCCTCCATTCGGTTTTCATTTGCCCTGTTATAAACTGGATGATTTAGTCCAGAGCATAAACTATAGCCTACATGCACTTAGAGTTGTCATTCCAAGGATTACACCAACTCTTCAGCCCTATCAATGTTTATTGAATCTTGAGTTTTACAAGCAATGTAAGTATTAATGCAAATTTGAAGATCTGATTTAGCTATTAAATTAGAGGTGACAACCGTTAAAAAAATGTTAATCTAAAATGACTCATTTATAAACTGTTTTCTTTTGTAAATTTTACGACTTCGCTCAAATAACCAAATGCAATGGCAACAACCGTATCTGCAGCGCCATAATAAACTGCTAATTTATCCGCCTTAACATCATATAAGGCAGCACAAGGAAAGACAACATTAGGTACATCACCAACCATTTCATATTGCTGTGCGGGTCCTAACAAATAGGGCTGAGTCCTGTACTTAACGATATCAGGTTGATCTGTATCTAAAAGTGCAGACCCCATAGCGTATCTAAATCCATTACAGGTATTTATAACACCATGATAAATCATAAGCCACCCTTCATTTGTAAAGATAGGTATTGGACCTGCTCCAATCTTATTAGACTGCCAGGCGCTATCTTCAAAAGTAGTCGCTTTCATAACACAGCGGTGTTCTCCCCAATATTTCATGTCAGGGCTGTAACTAATATAAATATCTCCAAAAGCGGTGTGCCCATTATCACTTGGACGGCTTAGCATGGCGTATTTTCCATTTATTTTCTTTGGAAACAAAACCCCATTTCTATTGAATGGTAAAAATGCATTTTCACACTGAAAAAATTCTTTAAAATCAAAAGTATACCCTATTCCAATAGTTGGTCCGTTGTAGCCATTACACCATGTAATCCAATATCTATCATCGATTAAAACCACACGTGGGTCGTATTTATAATCAGATTCAATCATCTCTGTATTTCCCGCTTGCATTTTAATAGGCTCATGATTAATATCCCAATCGATTCCATTTTCACTAAAACCTGCAAAAATATTCATTTGCACAGCTTTGTTGTCACATCTAAAAATACCTGCATAGCCCTCCTTAAAAGGTACAATAGCACTGTTAAAAATACTATTTGAAGATGGTATGTCGTAACGTCCTATAATTGGATTTTCGCTGTAACGCCACAACACATCTTGGCTTCCAGCTGGCTTATCTTGCCAAGGGAAACTCACTTTATCTTTAGTTAAAATCATTATTTAATCTGTAATTTGTTTCACTTTATCTAGCCAAGTATATTTAAGAATTAATGATGTAATAACAAACGCTGACAAAGCGATTAATCCTTTAGGATAATCTCGTATTACAAAATAGATTGGCGTGACAATCATACTTGACTGCCAGATAATTCCAATTCCACAATTTAACATATCGTTGGAAAGATTAGTGTTTTTCTTTATTGTACTATCTTCTTTGTGTAATTCTTTATAAATAGGATTCCACCATCCCCAAGGCCTCACGGTTTTGTAAAATGACTTTAAGGTCTTCATATCAGTGGGCACCGTTAAAAAAGTGCCTAAAAAGGAACCTATCAATGATACGATAAAAATGATAGGAAATAAATAAATAGCTTGAATATGCGAAAGCTCAAAAAGGATCGAGTTTTCTGTGAAATTTCCTTTATTCTGGCCCAACAAAAACTGAAGTGATGCTACTAATAGTCCTGCAAACATGCCCCAAAAATACCCCCAACCGTTAAATCGCCACCAGATCCATTTCATACAATTTGAAGCAACATAACCACCAAAAAGTGCCGACGTAATCCATAAGGTTAATGAATTAATTGAATCAGAAAAGAAGCCCATAAAAACACCTAGAGCAACGACAGTAAATGACGCCATATAACTTGCTCGAAGATAATGTTTACTACTTGCATTTGGCTTAAAATACTTTTTGTAAATATCGTTAATTATATACGCAGGACCGGCATTTACAAAGGCCGAAAAAGTAGACATAAATGCCGCTAGTAATCCAGCTAATAGTAATCCCTTAATCCCAACAGGAATATGGAAGTTAATAACTTTAGGCAATAACAACTCTAAATCAGCACCAGTAATAGAGCTGTTTCCAATCATTTCTGGACTTAAACTAACCAAAGCAATAACCACTATCCCACTAATTAACATGTACCTTGGGATAAACAGAATTAAATTTGTAAAACCACTCATATAAGCCGCTTCTTTGACTGTTTTTGTAGAAAGAATTCGTTGCATATCAAAACTAGGGGTTGGACCAGCTAAACTTGCAAAAAAACCTTTAAATAAAGTCATCCCAATAAAAGCCCCAAACATCTTAAAACCCTCAGAATCAATTAAATCATTAAATTTTTGGTATTTATAACTCCAGTGGGTTTCCAACTCCCATCCAAAAAGTACATTTCGCCACTCTTCAATAATTACGGCATTAATTTCAACATCACTGATTGCAAAGAAACTGTATCCAACAACCAATAAACCTGCAACCACCATGATGCCATATTGAAGTACTTCAGTTGCTACCACTGAAAACATACCTCCCTTAACTGTATAAATAGTTGTTAAGAATATAATAATTAATGCATAAGACTGTTCGGAGTTTATGAGCATTGATGGCCCCATTTGAAGTGTTAAATCCCAAGGGAGTATGATGGTCATAAATTTCCCAACCCCTTCAAAAAAGTAAGCAATAAACCCGATAGTTGCTATAATGGCAAACACAGCAACAATTAAATGCGATGCCCTTCCTGCCCTTTTGTCTCCAAAGCGAGTTAAAATCCATTCTGAGCCTGTCATTATGTTAGACCTTCTTATCCAAACTGCTAAAAACATCATTATAAAAATTTGATTCCAAATTGGCCACAGCCACATAAACAAAAAGCTTTTCAGCCCATATAAGAAGAGAATTCCTACCATCCAAGCCGTACCAGAAACATCAAACATTCCCGACCCATTACTTAAACCCAAATAGTACCACTTGATACTTTTACCTCCAAGAAAATAGGAGTCTAACCCTTTTGAAGCGCGCTTGGAAAACCAAATACCGATCCCTACAATTAAAATAATATAAAAAGCTATTATTATTATGTCTATGCTATGCATTTATTTTATCTTTTTAGTTGCCCCAGGATAGGTGTGCCCATGAACACCAGTTTCTATAAATGGATACACATAAATTGAGAAAATTTCACTTTTAACCACAAGCTGTTCATTACAAGACGTTAGCACTCCAAAAACAACTAATACATTTAAAATATTTATATTACGCAGGTACAAAAAATTTAATTATTCATTTTTATTAACTGTGAAATTGCAAAAAATAATATGTGCTGCAAATAAAATTAGACGAACAACTAATGTATTGTGCTGAACGTTAAAACCCGGAAAATGAAACCAAACAAAAACTTAGAAATTACTCTAGTGCATCATGTCATTTTTTGGTCGATTTACTTTGTTCTCAACACACTTAGATGGGGTAATTATTTTGATGATTACCAATATTCATTTGAAACAAATTTACTTGGCTTTCCCATTCACATGATTTTATGCTACTTAAATATTTTTGTATTAATGCCAAAATTTGTTTTTAAGCGTAAATATTTCATGTTTGTGTGTGTTTTGATTCTGTCCTTAATTTCGATGGTATTCATTAAATTTTATCTAACTTATTATCTAATTAGCACAAAAATATGGCCTGAAGGGCCGGCAGTTATAGACAATGTCACTTTCAGCTATTCTATAGACATGATGATTGGCGAACTTTATGTCATTACTTTTGTAACTGCTATTAAAATAACTATGGATTGGCTGCAAGAACAAAAAAGGGTCACCGCTTTAGAAAAAATACAATTAGAAACAGAGTTGCTATTTTTAAGAACCCAAGTTTCCCCTCATTTCTTTTTTAACACTTTAAATAACATCTATTCATTGGCGCTCGAAAAATCGGAAAAAACGTCCAAATTAATACTTCGCCTTTCAGAGCTAATGCGCTACCTACTTTACGAAACCAAATCTAAAAGACAAAGTCTAGAAAAGGAAATAATTTGTATTCAAAACTATATAGATCTTGAGCAAATAAGATATGGTAATCTATTAAAAATAGAAACAACGATAAGTGGAGATATAATGGATAAAAAAATAGCACCTATTTTGTTACTTTCTTTTATTGAAAATGCATTTAAGCATGGTGCAAATGAGACTAATGGGAGTGTGAAAATTGATATTGATTTTAAAATAGTAGAAAGTTTTCTTTACTTCACTATTTCAAATCCATTGCCAGAAACTCCAAATAAAATTAAAAGCATTGAAAACTCAAATGGAATTGGACTAAAAAATGTAAAAAAAAGACTCAAACTGGGTTACAGGCCCGAAGAATATAAACTAAACATAAAATCTACAAATAAATTATTTGTTGTCAAACTTAAAATAAAAGTATTATGAATATTAGTTGTTTAATTATAGATGATGAGCCATTAGCTGTAAATGTCATCAAAAATTACATAGAAGAAATTGCTAATGTTACAATTAAAAAAACTTTTAACAATGCAGTAGAAGCTTTAGCATATTTAAAAGACCATACAGCAGATTTGATTTTTTTAGATATAAATATGCCCCTTTTGAATGGGTTAGATTTCATAAAAAATTTAGAAACAAAACCTTTAATTATTGTAACAACCGCCTATAATGAATATGCTGTAAAAACCTATGAATTAGAGGTTCTAGATTATCTAGTTAAACCGATTCCATTCCCTCGGTTTATCAAAGCCGTAAATAGAGCCTTAAAAGCCTTAGACGTAAACAAAACCACAGACAATTCTAAATTAATTAAAAGGCCTTTTATCTTTATTAAAATTGATAAAAAGAAAATGAAGAAAATCTATTTAGATGAGATTTTAGTGATCGAATCATTACGCGATTATCTCAAAATTACAACACAAACTAATAAGTATATTATCCATAGTACATTGACTAAATTTACAAGCTTACTTCCAGAAAATATTTTCATTCGAATTCATAGATCCTTGACAATCGCAATTGATAAAATTGAAACTGTTGAAGGCAATAGTGTGGAAATTGAAGGTATTAGATATGTGATTGGAAGATCATATATTGAAAATGTCAAGAAAAAGATTCTAGGGTAACCTTCACAATAATTAAAATTAGATTATTATCGACTAATTATTAAGTTGTTTTAAGGCTACACTCGGACTGGATGTAGGAAAATTGCATGAATTATTGACACAGACATAAATCATAGTGTTATTTTCGAGAAATCGATTTTCTAATAGCGGTAACTCGACATTGTGTTCACTTAATTTTTTATTTTTAAAGGGTGACGTTTTAGCGCAAATAATTTTATTAGGGACATACTCCTTATTTATATCCTTTATTTTCTGAATAGCATCTTCGCCAACAATTGCAACCTCATAAAAACTTGAACTTAAATTACTGTATACATTAATCCAGTTTGAATATGATGAAGGATGACTTTTAATTAAAGGAACCATATTGTGTACCATTTGACGACTTATCTTTAAATAGTTCTTATCACCAAATAAATGACCAAGCTTTAATAAATTATTAGCCATAATAGAGTTTGATGCTGGAATAACATTATCCTCAAGTTCTATTTTTTTAGCGATGAGCTGTGAGTCAACATTAGATTTAAAGAAGAACATATTAGAATTTTTGTCATAGAAATGTTCGAATGTATGATCCATAAGTCTTTTGCAAAGTATTAGCCATTTTTCCTCAAGTGAAACCTCATACAATGATATATATGCATCAATAAGTGTGGCGTAATCTTCAATATAAGCATTAATCGTTGATTCTTTGTTTTTATAACTTCGGAATAAACTACCGTCTTCCTTAATTAGGTTGTCTTCAATGAAGGAAGCGTTTTTAATAGCAATTCTTAAGAAATGATTATCATCAAAAACGCGGTATGCATCCACATATCCTTTTAGCATTAGTGCATTCCAGGAGGTTAGTATTTTGTCGTCTAAACGTGGTGGTTTTCGTTTTTCACGTTCAGCTAAAAGCTTGATTTTCCATTCGTCCTTCCTGCTTTTTAAATCAGCTAAATCAAGTTTATGCATGTTAACAAATTGCTGATCACTTTTAGATCTAATTAAGTTGTAGTTTTCATGCTCCCAAAAGCCATAATCATTAATATTATAATATTTAGAGAATAGATCATAGTCAGATCGAATTATCTTTTGAAGATCTTTTTTTTTCCAGACATAATAAGCACCTTCTTCCATAATATTATCTTCGTTAACGCTGTCAGCATCTAATGAAGAATAAAATCCACCATCTTTATGTAATAATTCACGTTCAATAAAATCTAATGTATTATAAACGGTTTCTTTGTAGAGTTCATTTTTTGTAATTAAAAAGGCATCAGAGTATAGGCTAACTAATTGACCATTATCATAGAGCATTTTCTCAAAATGAGGAATGTGCCATTTTTCGTCAACTGAGTACCTAGCAAAACCACCACCAACTTGATCAAAAACACCTCCGTAGGCCATTCTACTTAAGGTTATGTTTACATAGTCTTTGAGCTTCTTATGTTTAGTTTTGTAAGCATACCTCAATAAAAACTGATAACTTGTAGGCATTGGAAATTTTGGTGTTCTATTAGGACCTCCAAAATCATAATCAAACGATTCAGACCATTTTTCGACACATTTTTGAATATAACTCTCTGAGAAAATAATTTCTTTGTTATTTGGAACGACTAAATTAGACTGTTGAATACCTTTTGTAAGCTTCATTGCATATTTTACTGTTTTAGCCGAATCCTTCTCATATAATTTAGAAATTTGAATTAAGGCATTAGTCCAGTTATCTTTACTAAAATATGTACCCCCCCAAATAGGTCTTCCGTCAGGCAAGGCTATACAATTTAAGGGCCATCCACCACCTCCAGTTATTAGTTGAACGGCATTCATATACACTTGATCAACATCAGGGCGCTCTTCTCTGTCTACTTTAATATTAATGAAATTATCATTCATTATTTTGGCAACTTCTTCGTTTTCAAAACTTTCGTTTTCCATGACATGACACCAATGGCAGGCCGAATACCCTATTGATATTAAAATTAACTTATTTTCTCTTTTAGCCAATGCTAAAGTTTCATCATTCCATGCATGCCAATTAACAGGATTGTGAGCATGTTGTAACAAATAAGGACTTGTCTCAGATATTAGACTGTTAGTAAATTTATGTTGTTGTTTCAAAGAAGTAGGTTTTTGGCTACAATTAATAAGTAGAAGAGAGAAAAACAAGATACATTTATATTTCATTTTGGCAGAATTAAATAAATGTTAAAGATTTGGTATTCGTTAATTAATTGTGATTTGAAATTTAACAATATTAATTAATTTCAATCCTATTATTTGAATTTAATTTCGTTTTATCTTGAACAAAGTCTTTCCAATAGTCGATATCGGAGATGTTACTTATTTGCATGTAACCACCCTAACAGGGCCAAAAGCAGTCAGGCTACGTATTATAGCAACAGAAAAATAGAGATAAGTTTTTTATCAATATGGCAATTACTTATATACAATGGCTATAAAGATTTAAGCATAAAATTAGCACAAAACTTTAAACTAAAAATTACGAGGTAAAACTAATGTTCGATATTTCAAACAAATCCTCCCCAAAACAGTTCGATTTTACTCCCTTCTGCTCCAC
>CENJ01031473.1_pt1 | contig 15022 bp, 12 predicted proteins | sample 356161 | NCBI WGS metagenome assembly CENJ01 (sample SAMEA2619531, study PRJEB7988) | marine metagenome | biome: marine biome (ENVO:00000447); feature: surface water layer (ENVO:00002042); material: "saline water (ENVO:00002010), including plankton (ENVO:xxxxxxxx)" | depth 5 m
CTCTTCAAATCCATTCGAAAGACTTATTCCAATTGCTTCAATGTCTGGAACAGATCTTAATCCTCTTCTGCAAGATTTTGCTTTTACCATTCACCCTCCAATCTTATATTTTGGCTATGCTGGTCTTGTAATTCCATTTTCTTTAGCTCTTGCTCGATGTTTCAACGTAAAAGAAGGTTGGACAATGCATATAAGAAACTGGACTGTACTTTCTTGGTCTTTTTTAACACTCGGTATTGCTTTGGGCAGTTGGTGGGCATACTACGAGTTAGGATGGGGCGGATGGTGGTTTTGGGATCCTGTGGAGAACTCTTCACTGGTGCCTTGGCTATTAGCAACTGCATTATTTCATTCAGCTGTAGTAAGTAATTCAAGAAAAATTTTTAACAATTGGACAATTTTATTATCCATTCTCAGCATCATTGGCTGCTTTATAGGAATGTTTTTAGTTAGATCTGGAATCCTGACTTCCGTGCATTCTTTTGCTTTAGATCCTGAGAGAGGACTAATACTCCTTTTGATTACCTTAATGATAACTTTGTATTCTTTTTTTATTTTTTTTAAATCAGATGTTTCCGACAATAATTCAATAAATTATTCAATTGTCTCCAAAGAGTATTTTTTGTTAATCAATAACTTATTTTTAGTCATTCTTGCGGTAATAATTTTATTTGGAACTGTTTATCCTATTTTTTACGAGATTTTTAGTGGCGGAAAAACCATAAGCGTTGGAGCGCCTTATTTTAATCTTGTTACTGTTCCAATAGCTTTTTTCTTGGCTTTCTTTCAAGGTTATGGTGTTCTTACCAAATGGAGTTCTTCACCGAATTCAATTAGAACTTTTTCAATTACTTTAATTGTTATAATTTTTATTTCACTTACTTTTTCGTATTTAGTATTCAATTATCTTAGTTTATTTAATGTCATAGGAATTATCATGGTTTCTTCTATCATTGGTGGAGTCATAATTTCAGCTCTAAGAACTATTGATAATAAAAAACTTTTTTTTAGTGCCTTGGGTATGAATTTTGCTCATATAGGCATTGCTGTAACTATTTTTGGAATTGGAGTGGTTTCGAGCCACTCTAGCTCAAAAGAGGTGATACTAGAAATCGGAGAAAGCACGACATTAAGCAATTATGAATTTACTTTGATTGCAGAAGATTTCAAAGAGGAATCTAACTTTTATTCGCAAATAGCTATTTTTCAAGTTGAGAATCAAAATAATGGTAAAACTTTTGACCTAAAACCTGAGAAAGCTTTTTATCCTTCATCTAGAAGTATCATGACAGAATCTGCAATAGCGATTACACCGAAAGAAGATGTTTACATAAGTTTGAGTGAACGGCTTGACTCGGGTGAATGGATTGCCAAGATACAAACAAAACCTTTTGTAAGATTTATATGGCTCGGCGCTATTTTGATGTGCTTGGGAGGAATCTTTTCTTTTTCAAGAAGATTATTATTTAGATGAAAAAAATTTATTTAATAATATTGCCCTTAGCCTTTGTAGGAATAATTTCATTATTCTTTGTATTGAATTTAAATTATGAAAATGAAGACATTTTGATTGTTTCTGACATTCCTGATTTTAAGATGACAGATTTAAGCGGAAACAAAATTGATCGTTCTGTATTTACAGATAATGAGTATAAATTAATTAATGTTTGGGCGACCTGGTGTATAAATTGTAAATTGGAACATGGATTTTTAATGTACTTGAAACGAGAAAATTTCAAAATTATTGGTCTTAATTACAAAGATAATATAGAAAAAGCCAACAAATGGCTCGTTCAGTTTGGTAATCCATACAAAAAAAATATTTTCGATCAAAAGGGTGAGTTGGGTTTTGAACTAGGAGTGGCAGGAGCACCCGAAACTTATTTAGTAAATAAACAAAATAAAATTCTATATAAACATATTGGAATTATGAACGAGGATATTTGGAATCAAAAATTTCTACCTTTAATAAATGAATAAATTTTTATTTCTATTATCTTTTGTATCTTTACTAAGTTTTTCTGAAATAAATCTTTACTCCTTTAAATCCGAAACTCAAAAAGAACTGTTTGACGAATTAACTTATGAAATTGGATGTCCGCTTTGCGCTGGCTCTAACGTCAGCGGTTCATCTGCTCCTATTGCTCTGGATATAAAAGAGTTTATATACAATGAGATAAAAAATGGAAAAACTAAATCTGAGATCAAGAATGAAGTTGCTAGTAAATTCGGAGATGAAGTTTTGTTTGCTCCCCCAAGGAATTTATCAACGTTATTTTTATATTTCTTCCCCTTAGCTTTAGTTTTCTTTTCATTATTCTTTCTAATCAAAGTAAAAAATAAATGAATCAAAACAGAAGTATTATTATCTCGTTAGGATTAACTATATTTGTGTATTTCTATTTTTTTGGATTGGAAAATTTCAAGAGTCTACAATTTTCCTATTTTTATAAGAACTCTGAAACACAAGTCTTAAGGGAAAATCTTTTAGATAATATTGATCAATTACTAGAAAGTAGACTTTCATCAGAACAACTTTATTTGCTTGCAGCCGATTTATCTTCTAAAGAATTTTATAGTCAGTCATCACGGGTTTATAAAGAATTTATTGATAAATATCCTAATCTAATTGATTCAGATATTTATGCGAGATATGCAGAGTCTTTATATTTAAAAAATTTGAAGGTTTTTGATGAATTTATTTTAGAAAATATAGAAAATTCATTATTTTTAGATCCTTCAAACTACAAAGCTTTAACCTTAAAAGGACTTTTCTTTTATAACGAAAAAAATTATCAAGAGTCTCTCAAACATTGGGCTATCGCATTAGACAATGTTGAGTCGGATGAAGAAAAAAAATCTTTAATTATTGTTATGAATTCTGCAATTAATGCATTGGAACCTTAATCTTTTCATGATTGATTTGTAGAAATCGTATAAAATAGTGTTTTCTATAAAGATATGAGGTTAAAAAATATTAGCCTATCAGGTTTTAAATCTTTCGTTGATCCAACGAAGATTGCCTTCCCTAGCGAAATGTCAGGTGTCGTTGGCCCGAATGGTTGCGGGAAATCTAATATTATTGATGCGGTTAGATGGGTGATGGGAGAAATCTCAGCTAAAAACCTTCGAGGCGATTCTATGGCCGATATTATTTTCAATGGGTCTTCTTCAAGAGCACCATCGGCTAGAGCATCGGTTGAGCTTTTATTTGATAACGATGACGGCAGAATAGGCGGGGAGTATTCATCCTATTCAGAAATAAGCGTTAAAAGAACTGTAGATATAGACGGTAAATCAACTTATTACCTGAATAACTCGGAATGTAGGAGAAAAGATATTACTGATATTTTTCTTGGTACAGGACTGGGACCTAGAAGTTATGCTGTCATTGAGCAAGAAATGGCTACTAAATTAATAAGTTCCAAACCTGAGGAGCTAAGAGCCTATATAGAAGAGGTTGCCGGTATATCTGTTTATAAAGAAAGAAGAAAAGAAACGGAATCTAGAATTAAAAGGACAAAAGAAAATTTAAGTAGAGTTTCTGACTTAAAAGATGAGATTGATCGACAGCTTTTAAAATTAAAACAACAAGTAAAGTCTGCAGAGAGATATAACGATTTAAAGAAAAAAGAAAAAAAATTAAATTCATTACTTAAAGCCTTCAATTGGCAACAAAGAAATGAAGCCGCCTCAAAATTAAACTTATCCATTAAGGAAATAGAACTTCAAATAGAAAAAATAAATTCAAACAAACAAGGCATTCAGTCTTCTATTGATAAGTCGAAGGTTAGACAAGATGAAATACAACTAGAAATAAATAAAACTCAAGAAGAGTTCTATTCAAGTGGGGCTAAACTTTCTAAATCTGAACAGGAATTGGTTTTTTTAAAGGGCAAGAAAACTGACTTAGCCACTCAAAAAGAAAATCTTCAAAATGACTTAAAAGATTTTGAGGGGCTTCAGGTTATAAATGATAAAAAACTTGAAGATCTTCAATCCGAACTGAAAATAAAGGAGCCACTATTAGAAAAAATGGATGCTTCTATTGCTGAACTTGATGGAGCTTTATCTCCAATATTCTTATCAAAACAGATTTCAATCGAAATGGAGCAGTTAAAGGTAAATGTTGAAAATTATCGAAGAGATTTTAAATCCTTCGACGTTAGTCAATTAGAGTCTACTTATCAATCTATTGTTAAGTTTGATTCAAAAATAAAAAAATTGATTGAGGCTATAGAGAATCAAACATCTGAACAGGAAGAAAAATTTGTAGTTCAAAAAGATAAGCTGCTCAGCTTAAGTTCCGAAATTACAAATCTCAAGGTAAAAATTGCCCAAGTTTCCGGAGAGCAAGATTCTATTCTTAAAGATGAAAATAATAAAAAAAATCTTCTTATACAGATTAATTCTGAGATGGAGTCTCTAGAAGATCCAATAAAAAAACTAGAAGTAGATATTAAACCCTTGTTAGAGTCTAGAAGCTCTGTAGAAGACTCTTTGACAGAAATTAGAAACGAATTTTCTAGTTTATCTGAAAGCATTAGAACGATGGAAAGATCATTACATGATTGTGATTTGGAGCTAGATCAAATAAGAAAAGATTCACAGGATTCAAAAATCAATAGACAAGGTTATCTATCTGAAGCAGAAATTTATTTAAAACAATTAGAAAAAGAAGGTTTTGATATAAAACTTCTCATAGACGAATTATCTTCTGATGATAATGAAGAAAAGTTTATTGAAAACATAACAAATATTGAAAGATCAATTGAAAGAATAGGGCCAATTAATCTTGCAGCGACTGAAGAATTTAAAATTGAAGAAGAAAGAAAACAGGAGATAGTTAACCAAATTGATGAATTAGAAAGTGCATTAAAAACATTAGAGAATGCAATTAAAAAAATAGATTTAGAGTCTAAAACTCTCTTCAAAGACACTTATGATAATTTAAATATTAAAATTGGTGAGCTATTCCCTAAACTTTTTGGTGGAGGACATGCAAAATTAGAGACAACTTCAGATGATATTTTAGATACTGGTATCATTTTTAAAGCAATGCCGCCAGGCAAAAAAAATGTGAATGTTTCTCAACTGTCTGGTGGTGAAAAAGCTCTTTCAGCCATAGCATTAGTTTTTTCTTTCTTTTCTTTAAACCCCGCTCCATTTTGCATCTTAGATGAAATTGATGCTCCTTTGGATGACTTTAACACTTCTAGATTTATTAACATGGTAGAAGAAATGTCGAATCAGGTTCAATTTATTTTTGTTACTCATAACAAAATTTCTATGGAAAAAAGTAAGCATTTAATTGGTGTCACGATGCAAGAACCAGGAGTTTCTAGATTGGTTACTGTTGATATTAACGAAGCAATGAAATTAGCAGCAGTATGATGACTATTAACGAAATAATTATCTTGCTTCTTGGAATAGCGATTTCAGTCACATTACTTCTAATTTTCAGAAGAATTTTTTTTGGAAAGAAAACAGCTATAGAAATTAGTAAAAAAGTAAATTCTCGTGAATTATTTGAACCAGCACAAAAAACCGATGAAGAAGAAATATTGAATTCTGATATTGAGAAAGCATCTGAAGATTTTGTAGATGAAGACGTTGAATATGAATCTGTTTTTCGTTCAGAGGAAAAATCAAATTTGATAACGCTTCATTTAGAGGCTGATGAAAATGTTTTCACCTATAAAGGATTAATAGATTATCTAGATAATTCTGAAGTGAGTTATAAAGATGAAGGCGGATGGTTCAAAATATTGTTAGAAGATGGCGATAATTTTATGTTTGTTAACGGATTAAATCCGGGCAAATTTTCTGAAGAGGAAAACATTTTATCTACATCCATAATGACATTAATTTATTCCTTAAAGCCTAAAAGTAATTCGGTCAATGCTCTTTCGCAAATAATAAAATTTTCTGAAAATACTGCTATGAATTTTTCTACTCAAATTCTAGATTCCGATAGAAACTCTTTAACTCAACAAATGGTTGAGCATTATTCACAAATGGCAGAAGAGTTTGATCTCAACAATATCTCATAATCTATGGTATCGAAAAAAGATATCCAAAAAGAATATAAGAATTTAAAGGAAAAAATTAAATTTCATAATGAGAAGTATCACTCTCAAGATGATCCTGATATTACTGATCAAGAATTTGATCTTTTATTCAAACAACTTAAAGAGCTAGAAAAAAATAATGCTTTCTTAGACACTACTGACTCTCCATCAAGAATGGTAGGTGGAAAAAAATTATCGGAATTAACCCCTTTTGAGCACGGATTGCCAATGCTTTCATTAGATAATGCTTTTTCTAGTGAAGACTTAAAAGACTTTGAGAAAAGAAATTTAAATAAACTAAAAGAAAATATAGATTTTTCGTACCTTGTGGAGCCTAAAATTGATGGTGTTGCAATAAGTCTTTTTTATGAAAATGGAAATTTATTGCGAGCCGGTACTAGGGGAGATGGTTTTGTAGGAGAGGATGTTACTCATAATGTACTAACAATTCCTGAAATTCCAATGACTTTGAATAGAACCAGTATAGATTTCCCAAAAAAGATGGAAGTTAGAGGGGAAATATTCATTGAATTAAATGATTTTAGTTTAATCAATAAAGATTTTAAAAAAAATAATAAAAAAGTTTTTGCCAATCCTAGAAACTTTGTAGCTGGAAGTATTAGACAGTTAGATTCATCTATAGCAGCTAAGAGGCCTCTAAAGATCTTTTGTCACAGCATCGGTTTAGTTTCAGATAGAAATTTTTTTGAAACTCAGGACGAAATGCTTAAAAAATTTAATAAATGGGGATTACCTATTTCAAAAGAAGTTAATGTCTGTAATAACCTTGATGAAGCAGCCGGTCTTATTGATTTACTTACTGAAAAAAGAAATAAATTGAATTATGAAATTGATGGAATTGTTGTAAAAATTAATAGTAAAGCAATTCAAGAAAAACTCGGTAACTCATCTAGATCTCCTAGATGGGCGATTGCAAAAAAATTTCCGGCAGAAGAAGGAGAAAGTAGAATATTAAGCATTTCTTTTCAAATGGGCAGAACTGGCGTTCTTACTCCTGTAGCAAATTTAGAACCAGTGAAACTGGGTGGCGTAACTATTTCCAATGCTACTTTACATAATATGGATGAGGTAAAAAGACTCGATGTAAGAGAAAACGATTATGTAAAAATTATTAGAGCTGGTGATGTAATACCAAAAATAAAAGAAGTGGTTTTAAAGAAAAGAGAAGAGGGTAGCAAAACTATTTCTCCTCCAAATACATGTCCAACATGTGATAATACAATTTCTTTTTTTGAGTCTAATACTCCTTTGCTGAATACTGATGTATTAACAACAAATAATAAAAATTGTTATGGGTTTTCACAGTTTAAAGAAACTTTAAAACATTTTGTTTCAAGAAATGCTATGGATATCGATGGATTAGGACAAAAGACTATTGATATTTTTGTTGATAAAGAACTTGTCACCTCACTTCCAGATCTTTATAGATTAAATGAAGAAGATATATTGTCTTTGGAAGGCTTTGCAGAGAAGTCTGCCGATAAACTACTCGATTCTTTAAATGAGAGTCTTAATACCGATTTACATAGATTTATTTACGCTTTAGGTATAAAGGAAATCGGTATAGAAACTTCTAAAAATCTATCGAAGTATTTTGAAAACTTAGAAAGTTTTTTTTCTATCAAATATGAAGATTATTTGGAAGTGAATGATGTCGGAGAAGTTGCAGCAGCAAATTTAGAAAACTTTTTTAAAAGCGACTCAAATAAAAAAATTCTGGAAGAGCTATTAAAATTAGGTTTAGATCTTAAACCTCCGATTCAGGTAAAAGAAAGTCATTTGACAAGTAAAGTTATTGTTATAACTGGAAAACTATCAAATTACTCAAGAGAATCTCTTAAGTTGAAATTAGAAAATCTTGGGGCTAAAGTATCTAATAGTCTTTCGAAGAAAACTGACTATCTGATTGCAGGCGAAGATCCTGGCTCAAAGCTATCTAAGGCAAAACAATTAAACATTGATATCATTGGTTACTCAGATTTAGACGGTTTTTTAAATAATTTATGAAATTAATAAAATTATCCCTGCTTTTACTAATTATAAATTCCTGCGCGACTTCTCCTCCGAAAAGTCCAAACGACATATGTGAAATATTCGATGAAAAAAGAAGCTGGTATAAAGCTTCAATTAGAACTTATGAAAGATGGGATATCGAACCTTCTATTACTATGGCTTTTATAAAACAAGAATCAAGTTTTCAACAAGGAGCAAAACCAGAAAGAGAAAGAATTTTTTTTGGTCTGATTCCTTGGAAAAGAGAAAGCAGTGCTTATGGATATGCTCAAGTAATTGATGGAACTTGGGATCTTTATAAGGAAGAAGCAGGAAGAACTTTCGCCTCAAGGACTAATTTTTCAGATTCCGTAGATTTTATAGGATGGTACAACAACAGAAATAGTAAAAATTTACGTATTTCAAAAAAGAATGCCAGATCTTTATATCTTGCTTATCATGAAGGCCCTGAAGGATTTAGAAAGGGTTCATACAGGTCTAAACCTTGGTTACTTGGTGTTGCTGACAAAGTTCAAAGGTCAGCGAATGATTACCGCAGGCAGTTTACTGGCTGCAAGGATGAACTTAAAAACCCGTTTTATTTTTTATTTAATTAGACTTTTCGCCAGTAGGAATCTCATTAAAAGGAACATTTTTATCTAATCTAACGTCCTGAGGCATTCCAAGTACTTGTTCAGCAATAATATTTCTAAGAATTTCATCAGTTCCACCAGCTATTCTAATAAGAGGTGCCCCTAATAAACTCCCGTGATATTTTAAGTTTCCTTCACTATTAATGCCTGCTTGATCGAGTATATCCATTCCAAAATTAGCAATGTCTTGTAATTTATTAGCACTCACAATCTTGGTTATTGATGCTTCTGGACCTGGTGTTTCACCTTTTGAGAGAGCAGATATTCTTCTCATTTTAGTATTTTTAAGACCCGAGTATTCACAGTACCAGTCAGCCAACTTTTCACGAACGGCAGAATTTTTAACAGCTGGCTCACCATAAAAATCATTTTCTTTAGCAAGTTCAAAAATTTCTTTAAAGTCAACTCCAGATGCGTCTCCTACTGCAAGACGTTCATTCATAAGAGTAGTTAGTGCTACTCTCCAACCATCGCCCACATCTCCTAATCTTTGTGAATCAGGTATTTTCACGTCAGTGAAGTAAACTTCATTGAAATTAGCGCCACCATTAATTTGTTTTATTGGACGAATTTCAATTCCAGGTGATTTCATGTCTAAGAAAAAATAAGTTAAACCTTTATGTTTAGGAGCATCGAAATCACTTCTTGTTACTAATATTCCCCAGTCAGAATAATGAGCTCCTGAAGTCCAAACTTTTTGTCCATTTATAGTCCAAGTATCTCCATCTAGTTCAGCTTTAGTTTTTATACCTGCAAGATCCGAACCTGCTCCTGGTTCACTAAAAAGCTGACACCAAATTTTCTCGCCTTTAGCCATAGGCGGTAAGTGTTCTTTCTTTTGTTCTTCAGTTGCGTACATCATCATTACCGGACCAGCCATTCCTTGACCAATTTCAAAGAAACCTCCAGGAATAGAATATTTAGACTCTTCTTGGGACCAAATAACTCTCTCAATTGGTGTAGCATCTCGTCCACCGTAATCTTTTGGCCAATGCAAGCATGCCCAACCAGCATCATATTTAATTGTTTGCCATTTTTTTGCTAGTTCAAGTGCTTTGCTCTCATCTTGAGAAGTTTTACTTGGTTCAGCTGAAGATTTAGCGCTTTTATCCGATGACGATTTTTCATTATCGAATTTTTCAAAATTCTCTTTTAACCATTCAGATGATTCTTTTCTAAATTTAGCTTCTTCAGGAGTGTCGTTAAAATCCATAATTTCCTCTTTTTTTTTATTAGTTAACCAATTTTTCTATCAAATTACTAGTTCTATAACTGAACATTATATCTGTAAATTACTTTTTTCTATTGAAGAAATAAGCTTCTCTTTCCAAACGCCTTGACTTCCAATATTACTGGCTAAAAGTCTAGACCTACGATAAAACAAGTGGCAATCAAACTCCCAAGTAGCGCCCATACCACCATGAGTTTGTATATTTTCTTTAGAACATTCATAAAAAGCTTTTGTAGCACTTACTCTAGCTGTTGCAGCAGCAGTAGGGAGTTCCGAAGCTTCGTTGGATAATGCCCAAGCTCCAAAATAACAGTTTGATCTTGCTAGTTGTAATGAAATATACATGTCAGCAATTTTATGTTTTATTGCTTGAAATGATGCAATTGACCTGCCAAAAGCATATCTTCCTTGAGCATAATCTTTGGCCATGTTCATTGCTGCTTCAGCACCACCAATCTGTTCAAAAGAAAATAAGACAGCTGACTGATCAAGAATTTTTTCAATTTCTAACCAACCATCAGATATGAGCTCTCTTGCACTTGCATCTTTAATATCTATGTTTCCATGAGATCTAGAAGGATCAAAAGTATCTAGCGAAGAAATTTCTACACTTTCATCATTTAAATCAATTAAATATAAACCAACACCAGCAGAATTCTTAGCAGATACTATTGCAAAATCTGCAATATCAGCGTCTGGAACAGCAGCTTTAGTTCCTGAAATTTTTCCAGAAGAAAAATTACAATTAATACTTTTTTCTAAAGGAAAGCCTGAAGATTCTGCGTGAGCAAAAGTTCCTATAATTTCTCCAGAGGCAAGTTTTGGTAAAAATTCTTTTTTAATCTCATCGTTAGCGCAATTCAATATCGCAGTTGTAGCTAAATATACACTTGAGGAATATGGAACTGGAGCAATAGCCCTCCCTAATTCTTCTGCTATCACACATAATTCAAGGTAGCCCATGCCAATTCCTCCAAATTCCTCAGGAATTGTTACGGCTGTTAAACCCATAGCCACCAAAGAATCCCATAATTCTTTATCAAATTTTTCTTCACCCTCAAGAATGGTTCTATTTCTTTTTAAAGAATTTTCTTTATCAAGAAGCTTGCGAACTTCATCTTTCATGGCTATTTGTTCATCTGAAAACTCAAAATTCATTTTTTCTCCCTTTGAAATGTTATTTCTATAAAATAAATCTACAATGAATCAAGAGAAATTAAAAGTAAATAAGTTGTCAGATAGAGGCTTGTCGACAAGAAAAATTTTTGCTTCTTCTCAAATTCCACCAAAATCCTTAGTAATTCCTTTTGTGCTATTAATATTTTCTGGGTTTTTCTTTTACTGGTTCTATACCGGCCTTAAACAACAACAAAACAATCTTAACCAAATTAATACTAGACTAATTGATATTGAAGAATCATTTCAGTCTCAATCTAATTTTGCAGAAGAAAGAGTAGGTAGCATTCTTCAAGACATAAAACTTTTAAATTCAGAGGTAAGAAAACTTTGGGATTTAAGTAACAAAAGAAATAAAAAAAATATTGCTCTATTGGAAAACCAAGTAAATGAAATAACTCAGGCTATTAACTTAAATTCAAAAGATTTTGAATTAATAAATAATAATTTAAAAAAATTAAATACATCGATGTTTGATTTACAAGGAAGAATTGCAAAATTGTCTTCATTAGAATTAAAAGCCGGAATATATGATCAAAAATTTAATGATTTAAATGAAGCGATTAAATCTATAGACGCATACAGATTACAAATTAATCAAAGATTACTAGAGATCGATCAACAATTGAATTCATCAAACTTGAATCCGGAACCATAATAGATTAATTTAACTTTCCTTTTATAGCGGATATGGTGGAATTGGTAGACACGCTGGTTTTAGGTACCAGTGCCGAAAGGTGTGGGGGTTCGACTCCCTCTATCCGCACCAAAAATTTTTCTAAGTAAAAAATAGATAACGGTAAAATTCATTTCTTAGCATCATAGATGCTCTACCAATAAAGTAGGTATTTTAATTTCATCAAATTTTACGGTTGCTACTAGAGTATCTTTTTTTCTTCCTTTTCTGACTTCGCTTACATTGATATTTTTTTTAGCAAGTCTTTCACAAGTCTTTTTAATATTTTTTGTTTTCCAAGCAAGTCCCCAAAAATTATCTTCTCCCGGGACTTTATTATCAATTACTTCTATTGTTGCTTGTCCCGTCCTGAAAAATAACATTCTACCTCCCCATTCCTCTACCATTTGATCAAGAGCGAGTCTTATACCCAATTTCTCTTTGTACAAATTAACTATATTCTCTCCATTATTGGTTGTGATTACTAAGTGGTCCAAAGCGAATAAATCAGAATCTATATTTTTCTTTATTGAAGGAGAGTCATAATGATTTAAAGAAAGCTTGAAATTTTTTGATTGTTTTAAATCATTTGATAGAAAAGTTATTTTTTTTTCTTCGGTTATCTCCTCAACTTCAACGGATGGTGATTTTTTTATTTGTTCAAACATTTCTTTATTTTCAGATTGAAGAGAAAAGCCAAATAAGCCACCGTTTGGATTTTTGATTAAATAATTAGTTAATTCAGAATTCTCTTTTTTTTCTAAGTGACTTATTAATTCAAGTTGAGTATTTTCAAAATTATAAATTAAGCTTTTGTATCCAAGATTTTCTTCTATTGCCTCAAATGCAGGTGAAGAATCAAAGAAATCACTAAAAGTCTTTTTTGACCTTTCGAGATCGCTAGTCGCAATAGAAATTCGATCGAGAGATTTAATCATTTGATATGGTTTTATAACTTAATAAATATACTAATTTTTAAGGAAATGTGTAAAATTTCTTACTCAATTGGAGAACAAACTATGAATTTCGAACATTCAGATAAAACTAAAGAATTATTAAGCAAAATACAGCAATTTATGGATGATCACCTTTACGAAGGTGAAAAAACTTATCATCAACAGCATGAAGAAATGAGTGCTAATGGAAAAAGATGGGAACAGCCTCCGATTTTAGACGAATTAAAAGCGAAAGCTAAAAAAGCAGGTCTTTGGAATCTTTTTTTACCTGAATCAGAATATGGTTATGGGTTAACAAATCTTGAGTATGCGCCTTTGTCTGAGTTGATGGGAACTGTTGGAATTGCTTCAGAAGTTTTCAATTGTTCGGCTCCAGATACAGGAAATATGGAAGTAATTGATAAATATGGAACTGATGAACAGAAAAGAGAATGGTTAGAGCCTCTTCTTGCAGGTGAAATAAGATCTGCATTTGGAATGACTGAACCAAACGTAGCTTCTTCTGATGCGACCAATATTTCTAGCTCTATTGTCGAAGATGGTGATGAATATGTTATCAATGGAGAAAAGTGGTGGACTTCTGGAGCTGGAGATCCAAGATGTAAGATTATTATTTTCATGGGTGTATCAAATCCAGACAACCCTAAACATCAAAGACAATCGCAAATTTTAGTACCTATGGATACACCAGGGGTTGAAATCTTAAGAATGATGACTGTTTTTGGTAATGATGATGCCCCACATGGGCATGCTCATATGAAATTTACGAACGTTCGTGTTCCTAAATCAAATATGATTCTAGGAGAAGGAAGGGGATTTGAAATTGCACAGGGAAGATTAGGTCCTGGAAGAATTCATCATTGTATGAGAACTATTGGCGTAGCTGAAAGGGCATTAGACCTGTTATGCAAAAGATCTCTTGAAAGAGTTGCCTTTGGAAAACAATTGGCTGAGTTAGGAGGTAACTACGACGTTATCGCAGACTGTAGAATGGAAATTGAGATGTGTAGATTACTTACTTACAGGGCTGCAGATCGTATGGATAAATTAGGAAATAAGATTGCTAAGTCTGATATAGCTCAAATCAAAGTAGCAGTTCCTAAAATGGCTCTTTCAGTAATTGACAAAGCGATTCAAATTCATGGCGGTGGAGGAGTCTCACAAGACACCCCATTAGCAAGAATGTACGCAGGAATGAGAACTTTAAGATTAGCTGATGGTCCAGATGAAGTGCATAGAAGAACAGTAGCTCGAATAGAATTAAGTAAACATCAAGCAGCTCAATCTAACGTAGAAAATATCAAACCAAAATCAGCGCAAGGATAATACTTTTCTTGCTGATTAATGAGTCAAAAGTTAACTGAGGGATTTGTTTGTTCAAATCTTTCAGATAACTTTGAAGGCTTATCTTTTAAAAAAATTCCGATTTCTTTTGTCGAAGAAAATTCTGTAAAAATTTCAATTAAAGCTGCTTCTTTAAATTTTCCTGACTTGTTAATGACTCAGGGAAAATACCAAAATAAACCTAACTTACCTTTTGCTTTAGGAATGGAAGGGGCCGGAATTGTTTCTGAAGTGGGTTCTAGTTCTTGCTCATTCAAAGAGGGAGATGAAGTTATGTTTGGTAGTTGGGGTCACGGCGCAATTGCTAAAGAAATTGTTTTACCGGAATCTATGCTTTCACAGAAACCAAAATCTTATTCTTTCGAAGAAGCAGCTGCCTTTAAAACAGTCTATTTAACTGCATTTGTAGGATTGATTAGAAGAGGAAATTTAGTAGAGGGAGAAAATCTTTTAGTTCATGGCGCTACCGGTGGTGTAGGTATGGCTGCAGTAGAACTTGGAAAACTTTATGGAGCAAGGGTTATAGCTACTGGAACTTCTAATGAAAAATTAGAGATTGTAAAATCTTGGGGAGCAGATCATGTCGTTAATACTTTAAAAGAAGGTAAGACTTCTTTTAGAGAAAAAATAAAAGATTTAACTAATGGTAATGGAGCAGATGTGATTTATGACCCAGTGGGCGGTGATGTTTTTGATGAATCAATTAGATGTATTAATTGGGGAGGAAGACTTCTGATCATTGGATTTGCTGGAGGTAGAATATCTAGTCTTCCAGTGAATTATCCTCTTATCAAAGGTTTTTCAGTTATAGGTGTTAGAGCAGGAGAATATGGTAGAAAAAATCCGGACTTAGGTAGAGAAAATATAGACATTATTAACAATCTTGCAAATGAAGGAAAATT
>CENJ01078868.1_pt1 | contig 15017 bp, 14 predicted proteins | sample 356161 | NCBI WGS metagenome assembly CENJ01 (sample SAMEA2619531, study PRJEB7988) | marine metagenome | biome: marine biome (ENVO:00000447); feature: surface water layer (ENVO:00002042); material: "saline water (ENVO:00002010), including plankton (ENVO:xxxxxxxx)" | depth 5 m
ATAGAATATAAAAAAACTGCAGCTTATGGTCACTTTGGAAGAGAGGACCAATACTTCAGCTGGGAGAATACAGTTAAATTTTAATTTAGCTGTTAGAATATTCACATGAAAATATCAGTAGTAAGCGGGGGCTTTGATCCTGTTCATTCAGGCCATATTAGCTATATCCAAGCGGCCAGAAATTATGGAGAGTATCTAATAATTGCTCTAAATAGTGATCAATGGTTACGAGATAAAAAAGGAAAAGAGTTCATGTCATTTGATGAAAGAAAAAATATTTTGATTAATCTAAAAGGTGTTGATGAAGTTATTGAATTTGATGATGATGATAGTGGAAGTGCAATTCATGCTCTTGAAAAAATTAAAAAAAAATATCCAGATGCACATATTAATTTTTGTAATGGTGGTGACCGTGGCAAAGACAATATACCTGAGATGAGTCTCAAAGGTATCGAATTTAAATTCGGAGTAGGTGGTGAAAACAAGAAGAACTCAAGTAGTTGGATATTAAAAGAATGGCAATATGATAGTGAAGAAAGAGTATGGGGAAAATTCTATAATCTTTTTCAAGATAAAAGAGTAAAACTTAAAGAGCTTATAGTTTTACCTGGTAAGGGAATGAGCTTGCAAAGACATTTTTATAGAGACGAGATTTGGTTTATTTCTAAAGGTGAGTGCATCGTTAACTTTTCAGATTTATCACCAGATGATACAAAAGAATTTCACCTAAAAGAACATGACACATTTAGTGTAAAGAAAAAAGAATGGCATCAAATTACAAATCCATTTGAACATGAATGTAAAATTATAGAAGTTCAATACGGACACGAGACCAATGAAGATGATATAGAGAGGCATAGCTATTACAAAAATAATGAGTAGATTTAGTGATTATAAAGTGAAAGATATCTCACTCGCAGAGTTTGGAAGACAAGAAATTCTATTAGCTCAAGATGAGATGCCTGCCTTAATGGAGTTGCGGAAAAAGTATAAAAAAGAGCAGCCTCTCAAAGGTGCAAAAATTATGGGTTGCATACATATGACAGTCCAAACTGCAGTCTTGATTGAGACTCTGATTGATTTAGGGGCCGAGGTTAGATGGTCGTCTTGCAATATTTTCTCGACACAAGACCATGCAGCAGCAGCAATAGCTGCTGAAGGTGTACCAGTATTTGCCTGGAAGGGAGAGACTGAGGAAGAATATGAGTGGTGCTTAGATCAAACAATTAATAAAGATGGCAAGCCTTGGTCTGCGAACATGATCCTAGATGATGGTGGCGATTTAACAATTAAAATCCATAAAGAATACGCAAGTATGCTTGATCACATACATGGAATATCTGAAGAGACAACCACAGGAGTTAAACGATTAAAAGAAATGCTTGCAAGAGGCGAGCTAAAAGTTCCTGCTATTAATGTAAATGATTCTATTACGAAATCTAAGAATGATAATAAATATGGTTGCCGACATGGACTTGATGATGCCATTAAGCGAGGCACTGATATGCTCCTTTCAGGCAAAAAAGCACTAGTTATTGGTTATGGTGATGTTGGAAAAGGTTCTGCTGAATCACTAATGCAACAAAAAATGATAGTTGATGTAACAGAAGTTGATCCTATTTGTGCTATGCAAGCTTGCTTTGATGGTTATTCAGTAGTTTCCGCTTATAACGATGGAAAAGTAGATACTGCTGGATTAAATGTAAATAAAGAATTATTAAAAAAATATGATCTTGTGGTTACAACTACAGGAAATATTAATGTTTTAGACAGGTTTATGCTCGAAGCACTAAGATCAGGATGTGTTATCTGCAATATCGGCCATTTTGATAATGAAATTGATATTGAATATTTAAAAGAATTTAAGTGGTATGAAGTTAAACCTGGCGTGCATAAAGTTATTAAATCAGATGATGATTACTTGATTCTCCTCGGGGAGGGCCGGCTAGTTAATTTAGCGCTTGCTACTGGTCATCCAAGCAGAGTAATGGATGGCTCTTTTTGCAACCAGGTCCTTGCTCAGATAACTTTATATAAAGAAGCATATGCCTCAATGCCTCCGGATGAAAAAAAATTATATGTAAAGGTATTACCAAAAAAACTTGATGAGGAAGTTGCATCTTTGATGGTCAAAGGATTTGGTGGTACCTTGACAGTACTTACTGAACAACAGGAAGAATATATTTCAGTTGCTAAAGACGGTCCATTTAAGGATGATTCTTACACCTATTAGTTTAGAATTATAATTAAAGGCTGAGTGGCAGAGTGGTTATGCAGCGGACTGCAACTCCGTTAACATCGGTTCGATTCCGTTCTCAGCCTCCATTTACAATGAAAATATTTTTATATGGGCAATTTGGAAGAGGGAACATAGGCGATGATCTTATGTTTTTGCATTACAAGTCAAGCTCACCTAAAAATGTTAAATTTTTTAAATTTTTTAAATTGAAATACTTAAAAAATTTTTTCCCGAGCAACAACTACATAAAAAATTTTCCAATGATTTTCTTTGCAGATAAGTATGTTGTAACCGGTGGTAACCAAGCTAACTTTGAAAGTATTAGATCGTATCTAAAAATATCTTTTCAGATAGTTGTCTTATTTATAAGAAAATTATTTAGAAAAAGAAATCAAATTTTTTCATTTGGTTCAGAATTTCAATACACAAGCATACAGCTTTTCTTAGTAAAACATTTTCTTTTACAGTTTGATGAGATACATGTGAGAGATAAAAAATCTTACAACTACATACAACAGAATATTACAAAAACAAATATTTTCTTAAGTTTTGACACTGGTTTCATTTACTTATTGGACAATTATAAAAAGAATATAAAGAAAACTTTTAATTCAAGTTCAAAAATTATTAACAAGCCAATTTTTTATTTTCTATCGCATCATTCAGGCTTATCATTTAATTCAAGAAAAGAATATCTTAATCAAGTAGCTAAAGAGAACAAAAACATAATTGTATTTGCACAGTCTAAAGAAGACAAAAAGCTCGCTTCAGAATTATCAAAAAAAATCAAAATTAAAGTTGTTGCTTATGATTTTTATTCTTTAGATAATTTTATTAAATTATTAAGCGACTCTTCAAAAATAATAACTGAAAGATTCCATGGCCTCATTTTTGCCTATGCACTAAACATTAGATGTGAAGTAAGAGGCAATCTTCCTAAACTCAAGAACTTATGGGAATTAGAGAGGCAAAGGTACAGCAATGAAGTTAAGAAATTTATTTAATAAATATTCCTCAACTTTGATTGGTGTTTTATGTTTTACAGTAGTTTGGGCAACTAAAAAAATCAGTTTGGAATTTCAGGAAAGTGACCTGTTAATTGATTTTGTTAGAGCCTGGTTTTACGGAATATTATTAGCAACTATTTTTTTTAGTCCGACGATAAAGAGTCAAGCCACTAAAATTTATGAAGGCAAAAAAATAATATTTTCATATTTTGAGGTAATACTTTTTATTCTAACTTTAGTAATTTTACTTCCTCTAGAAAAAAGTTATTTAATACTTTTATACTCAATTTTATATGTATTAAAAAATGTAGTGGTTGAATTATCGATTATTCAAGAGAAAAAAAATGAAACGATCTTTTACGAATTATTTTTTGTCTTAATTTTCCTTCTTATAACTATTTCAGTTGTAAAATCACAAGAATATTTAGCTTTAATGGTAATGGTTTTAGGTATTTTGCTTTTTTCAATATTTGCACTATCAAAATTTAAATTGTTCAAGGCTTCAATCGATCCAAGCCCTAACAGCATAATTTTTATAGTTATTGCAGCACATGTACCGTTTGTGAATGTTTTAGCTGGTTTTTTATTAAGTTCACCAAACTACTTGATATTCACAGATTTTTACCTGAATGTTTCGTTTGCTATTGCAGGGATGAGCTTTGTAACCAACAGACTTCTTTTTTCTAGGGAGTTTTCTTCAGATCTGGTTACCAAAAATTTAAATTTACAATCAAAATATGGAAAAGGCTTTATTCTTTTTGTAATTCTTTCCTCATTATTTCTATATTTTATCAACAACCCAATTTCCTTATTACTCATTTACTTTTTAATTAGAATAATATTCACAATTTCAAATACTTCAATTTGGACAAATAAAAATATTGAATATTTTAAAAGTATACTTATTCTTCCTTGTGTGGCACTTTGGATTTCAATATTTTTAACTTTGATATATTTGGGCGATAACAGCTTGGCACCATTTTATTCTGTATTAACGGCTCAGATAATTACATTGTTATTACTCATTGCTTTAAATAAAAAGTCTTTTATTAATTAATATTTTAAAATATTTTACTGTTTTAATAATAGCTCCTCTCAATTTATTAAGAGTATAATTATTAAATAGATATTTAAGCCCAGGTGGTGAAATTGGTAGACACAAGGGACTTAAAATCCCTCGAAGGAAACTTCGTGCCGGTTCAAGTCCGGCCCTGGGCACCAGATTATGGAAAAAAAAGAATATATTGAAATACCATATAAAAGAATATGGTTTCAAATAAAAGAAAAGGCATTTTTAAAAATGATGGCCATTTTCTTCATAAGTCTATTTAGTACAATTTTATTCGAATTCAACTATAAATTTTTTAAATCCAATGCTGTTTTAGAGCAAGCATCAATAAATAATACTTCAAATAGTTCGCTACCAATTGGCGTTGGAAATTTATTGTCAAATAATCAGTTAAGCAGCAAAAGCACAAGCTTTTATTTGAAATCACTAAACTCCTTCAATTTTTTTGAGTTTCTATTGATCAAAGACAAAACTGGAATATTTCAAAAAGATATTTTTATGAATAATATGCAAAAATATGAAAAATTTGAAATATATAAAAATATTTTCAGTTCAAGCATTGATGATTTAGGCTTTATTTTACTTGATGCAAAGTGCAAGGACTGGAAATATTGTAATAATCTTCTGACCTTTGTTATAGAAAATTCAAATACGTATATTAAATCAGAATATAAAAAAAGATCTAACCTAAATATTGATTCGATTATGAAACAAATAGAATCCAGTAATAATTTTGCCGTAAATTCAGCACTTCTTAATGAAGTTATTGATGAAATGATTATTAAGTCGAGAAGTGAAAGTGATAATGGTTACGTTTTCCCTGTCATACAAGAACCTTATTCGAATAGAGAACCAATAACTAGTTCATTCTTAGTTTTTATTGTGTCTTTTATTTTTTACCTTTTTATTTACATATCATTTGTGGCAATATTTCAGACTTTTTTAAAAGAAACTAAATTATAAATTCCTTCTTCCCGCGAAAATAAAGTGATAATTTTTCATAAATTATTATTAAGAGCGCAAAGTCAATAAAGAACAACAGTCTTGATCCAACTTTCATATAACCTAGAGAATAAAGGAGTACTATGAAAATTATAAGAAATGAATATCTATAGATATTTATGCTATTAAGCTTTAAAGCATAATTCAGAAATAAAAGACTAACAGGGTATACAAATACCATCAATATATGAAATTTGTTATACCCAATATTAGGACTTGAATAAGCATTAAGTTTCGTAGACATAACATCACTCAACATCAAAATTGAAGCTAAACTTAGAGCTATAAAAATGAAATAGAAAGAGATATTTTTCACTACTTGTCTTCTCACAAATACAAGGATAAAAAGCAGCTCAAAAAATATAAAAATTACAGCAGACCAATGAAACAGAAGAGCCAATATCCCAAGTATGAAACAAATTAATATTCTTGGCTTTTCACTATTAAGCTCAATCCCCAGCTTAAAAACAAAGCAACTAGATATAAAAAAAGAGGTGATGTTGAATAATAAAAGCTCTCCTGGTGGAGTTAAAGCAAGCAAGAATAAGAAAAATCCACTTTTATTGAATAAAGATAAAAAAATAATAATTGCCATCCAGACAAATAATATTCGTATATAAACAGGGTCTAATTCAAATAAAGCAAAGAATATAAAAAAAAATAATTCAGCAAGAAATTCAGAGGTTAGAGTATCTAATAATTCAAACTGATTAAAAAATGAAATGCTTGAAATCATTCTTTGATAAGTATCTAAATTAATAGGAATATTAATTAACAAAGAAGTCGTATAAAAAAATATGAAAAAATATGAAATTAACAAATAAATTGATCTAAACGACATAAGGACTAAAATTAACTCACAATATATTATATGCGAAAAAAATTAGCTCTCTACGAAGCAACAATCCAAGGTGGGGAAAAATACCACCAACTATTTTATAAGAGCCATGGCCTCTCGCTAACGATACTGGTTGATGAACCAGGAATTATTAAAAATAATGAAGGAGATTTTCAAGGTATATATAATTGGTCCAATAAAAAAATTCTTTGCTTTTTAAAGAAAAGGAATATTAAACAAATCTTATTTTTTAGCCATAGAATTCAAGATGTAATGTTAGCTAACTATTTAAGAAAAAATAATATAAATACATCGTATATGCAACATGGTTACTACGAAATTACATCGATGAAAAGGACATTAAGTGGGGTTTTAAGAAAAATTTATAGATTTAAGACAATTTTGCTTAGGTCTCTAGATTCATTATTGAATCTAAAAGAATTAACTTGCTTACTCTACCCTTTGATTCTACATTGGGTTTTTTTAAAAAATTTTAAAAAAGAATTTTTAAATCCTTATAACAGTTGTTTTGTTTTTAACGAGTATTGGCAAAAAAAACATTATGAAATTTATAATTGTGATAGAAATTCTGTATTAATTGCAGGAAATTTTGACTACAAAAATCTTTTTATTGAACCACAATCAAATTATGAGCCAGAAAGAATTTATATTTGCCAATCACTTTACGAAGATGGAAGAATCAGTAAACTACATTTTCAACAAGCTTTAGCGCAATTACAGAACATTGATGCAATAAAATATCACCCTAGATCTGATAAGTTACTATATTCTGAATTACACGCAAATAAAATTAGTAGAATACCAATAGGAAGTACTGTGATAGGTCATTATTCATCTCTTCTAATATCAGCTAAAGCAATGGGTTGTAAAATTGAATTAATTGGCATCGAGGGGCATAAAACTCCCAAAAGTTTTTTTGAGGAATTAAAAAACACAAATCGGCAAAAAAATTTGACTGATTTTTGTCCAGTTGAAATAATTACAAGTCATTTATTTTAGGTCTGGATCATGCAACAAATTCGAAATACCTCCGTCAAAATTTATTTTTGCACCATTCATAAAGCTTGAATCGATAGACAAAATCTTAAAGATTAATTCAGCAAGCTCTTTTGGAAGTCCAATAGTTTTAGTGGGATGTGAGGAAGCAATTTTTTTAAAAGATTCTTCACTGAGCCCATCTCTTAACATAGAAGTTTCAATTGCAGCAGGAAAAATTTGTATGATTTTAATTCTATGAAGATCAAATTCAAGTGATAGGCCATCCATTAGGCCTTCAAGTAGTTTTTTTGAAGAGGAATAACTTATGAACCCCTTCTTGGTCAGAGTTGAGTGTATGGAATTAATTGATAAAAAAGACGACTTGTTTTCAACTAATAATTCTTTTAATAGATTAAAAATTTTAAACTGGGCAATTGCATTAATGCTCAATGATTTCAGTAATTTTTTCTCTGAGATATTACTATGATCATTTAACGCTTGGATTGCTGACGTGCAAATAATATGTTCAATTGTACTTGTACCGATAATCAACTTCATTTCATTTTGTAACTTGTTTAAATCATCTGGGTTACTAATATCACAATTAATATGATGATAGTTTTTATTGATAATGTGTGATTCTTGAACGTCTAAACCTATTACAGCGTAACCCTCTTTCAAGTATAATTCAGATATGGCTGATCCGATTCCACCTGCACTTCCAGTGATTAAAATATTTTTCATATGAAAGATTATATAGATGTTCAAAACTTATTGGGAGAGGGAATAATATTTTGTCAAAACTTACAAAAACTTGTTTGGGTTGATATTTTGCAAAAAAAATCTTACGAATACTGCCCTTTGACTGAAAAGCTCGATATTTTCAATCATGACTTTCAAGCGTCTTTTGCTGCTGAATACCAGGATAGCTATATATTAGTTTCAAGCATTGGTATTTTTAAAAAAGATAAAAAAACAGAAAATTTCTTATTAATACAAGAGTTCAATATAAGCCGCAATTTAAGGACAAACGATGGAAGAATCGATCAAAAAGGAGAATTGTGGTTTTCTACCATGGATCAAAAAAATAATATTGCAGGAGAAATATTCAAGCTCTCAAATTTTCCAGAACCTGTTTTTAAAAAAATACTTATCCCAAACTCAATATGCTTCTGTAAAAATACATTAAGAGGCTATTTTTCAGATAGTGCAACAAAAAAATTATATTCATTTTCACTTGAGGATATGTCTAAAGAATTATTCTACACATTTGAATTTGGTGAGCCTGATGGTGCTATTGTAGACCTTGAATCTAACATACATTTAGCTATGTGGGGGGCTGGAGAGATTGCAGTTTTATCTAGAAAAGGTAAAAAGATTGACTCTATTAAAACACCTTTTAAACATCCTACCTGTATTGCTACCTTTGAATTAAATGAGGCAAAATACATTGCAGTTACATCTGCCTTAGTGGAGGATGATGGCGGCGACGTTTGGATAACTAAAACAAGTTATAATTTCTAAAATAAATGAAAGTTTCAATAATTATTAGAGCACTCAATGAAGAAAAACATTTAGGAAAACTTTTTAGAGGTTTAGCAGAGCAAACATACAGAAATTTTGAAGTCATATTTGTTGATTCTGGTTCAAATGACAATAGTGTAGCTATTGCACAAGAAAATAATGCGAAAATTATAAACATACCAAAGGAAAAATTTTCTTTTGGTAGATCTTTAAATTTCGGATGCAAAGCTGCATCTGGTGAAATACTTGTTTTTATGAGTGCACATGTATATCCAGTCAGCAGAAAATGGCTTTCTAATATGGTGTCACCTTTTGATGATAAAGCTGTCTCAATAGTGTATGGCAGACAAATTGGAAATGAATTTACCAAATTTTCCGAACATCAAATTTTTAACAAATGGTTTCCAGAAAAAAGCAATTATGATCAAGAAGACTATTTTACTAATAATGCTAATTGTGCAACTAGAAAATCAATTTGGTTAAGGAATCCATATGATGAAAAATTAACTGGTCTTGAAGATTTATATTTTTCAAAAAATGTTAAGAGTGAAGGTGGAAGAATAGTCTATTCAGCTGATGCTGAAATTGTACATATTCATGAAGAGACTTTTATGCAAACCAAAAATCGTTACATGAGGGAAGCAATCGCTATGAAATATATCGAACCTTCATATTCATTTAGTTTTTCTTCATTTATAAGAAACTTCCTTTTAAGCGTTAAAGAAGATGTATCTCTCGCTCTAACACAGAAAAAATTTACTAAATATTTTCTTTCTATAGTAGCTTTTAGGTTTGCTCAAAAATATGGAACATATCAAGGATTTAATAAGACTGAAGAAATAAATGATTCACTTTATAATAAATTCTATAGCTATGATGGTAAGAATCCAGCATTAAAATCAAGTGTTAAGACTTCTAAGGATTTAATTGATTATGAAAAAGAATAATGTGACATGTTTGATACCAATGCGGCATAATTCTGAAAGAGTCCCAGGTAAAAATTATAGAACTCTTGGAGATAAGTGTCTTTTTGAGCACATCTTAAAATCTGTTCTAGAGGTTGATGCCATTAATGAAGTTATAATCAATACAGATTCACAAGTCATAAAAGATATTATAAAAGAATCATATAAGAAACATGTTACTGTCATAGAACGGCCCGATAATCTTGTAGATGGTGAGATTCCAATGAATAAAATTATTGAAAATGATTTAGATGCAATAAGCAATGAAATAATCTTTCAAACCCACTCTACTAACCCTTTTCTGTCAAAAAAAACTATTGAAAATGCAATCAAAATTTATTTAGAAGATGATGAACATGATTCGTTATTTAGCGTGAATTTAATTCAATCAAGATTTTATGATCATAATAAAAGACCAATAAATCATGACCCAAAAACTTTGCTTAGAACACAAGATCTAGCTCCTGTTTATGAAGAGAATTCATGTATTTACTTGTTCACAAAAGATTCTTTTCTTAAAACAGGCAATAGAATTGGAGATAAGCCAATTTTATTTGAAACTAATGCTGCGGAATCACTCGATATTGATAATGAAATTGATTTTAAAATGGCAGAGGCAATCATCAAAAAATAAATATGAATAAATTGCTTGTAACGTGTAGTCATTTAGAAAATGAACTTTCTAATAAACAATATGATCAAATAGAATTTGAAATCATCCAACCGAAAGAGTCTAAACAAACATTTAGCTCTGAAGAGATGAAGTCGTTACTGCACGGTGTTCATACTGCGATAATTGGGGATGATGAAATAGATTTTTCTTCTATTCAAGAAAACAAAACATTGAAAAATATCATTAAATGGGGAGTTGGTTATGATGGGATAAAAATTCACGAACTGAAAAATTCTGGCATAAATATTTTTCACACACCTGGAGTATTTAGTGATGAGGTTTCTGATCTTGCAATTGGTTTGATGATCAGCGTTGTAAGAGGAATAAACCAAATGGACCAAGACATAAGAAATGGAGTTTGGCAACAATTTAAGGGAACAACTTTTAATGGAAAAACTGCAGGTATAATAGGTTTTGGAGCTATCGGGCAGGGAATTTATTCAAGGTTACTTCCTTTTGGTTTAAATGTAATTTGGTTTGATCCTTTTGCTGATACTAGTTTGGATGGCAAGAGAAACTTTGAAGATATCCTTTTAAATTCCGATTATATTTTTTTAGCTTGTAATTTGACACCTGAAACTCGCAATATCATTAACAAAGAATCAATTTCCAAAATGAAAAATAAACCAGTATTAATAAATATATCCAGAGGTGGACTCATAGAAGAAAATGATCTTATGGATGCGTTAAAAAATAAAAAAATAAAAGCAGTTGGACTTGATGTGTTTGAATCTGAACCCCCTATAAATGAACTTATAAAACATAATCAGTCTGTCTTTACCTCTCATAGCGGTTCTTCAACTTTTGAAGCAATAAATAAGATTAATAAAGTTACATTAGAACTATCTAAATTATTATTGGAAGAAAAAGATTACTCTCATTTACCAGTAAGAAAACTTAATTAGTTCATGCTCGCAATAATCTCAAACTCAGATAATCCAGATATGCGTGAATATTTTTCATGCAAGTTTGATCTAAACATTAACGGAGATATTCATTTTTATTCTTCCAGCCCAGAGTCCTTTAAAAATGAGGATATTCTTACTTCAACAAAAGTTAAGAAAAATAAAATTTCAGTAAATATTTTTTTTGATTTTTCGATTATCTGCCAAATGCTCAAAGATTTTCGTAAAAAAAAGATTAAATATATCTTATTTGATAATGTCCATGTAGCAAATGTTTTTCAAATTTTAATCTTCAAAGCTTTTGGGTATAGAATCATAAGCACTATCCATGATTATGTGCCTCATCCAGGAAGTAAATCAATTTTTATAGCTATTTACAATCGTGTATTTATACACTTTTTATCAGACTGGATAATAGCATTTTCAAAGAAATTTACCTCAAAGAAAAATGTTTCATATGTTTGCTTAGGGGGAATAGACCATCAATTTTCACCAAATGATGGGCATTCAAGAAAGTATATATTTTTTAATGGTAGGCTTGAATCTTACAAAGGTATGGAACATTTGCCAAAAATACAGTCCTTCCTTGCTAAACATCATCCTAATAAAACTTTGTTAGTAGCAGGTAGTGGCTATCTACCAAATAAGGAATATCTTGAAAGTTGCATAAATGTTCAAGTTCATAATTCTTTTATTTCAGAAACAGAGTTAAATAATTATTTTGATAATTCACTTTTAACCATATTGCCTTATAACCACGCTACACAAAGTGGGGTTTTAATTAGGTCTTTCTCAAGGGGAGTTCCAGTAGTTGCCTTTGATGTAGGTTCGTTAGGGGAATATGTTTGTCATGGTGAGAATGGATTTATTTCAGAGCAAAATAATTTAGTTGAGTTTTGTAATCATATAGATAGAGCCATCTTAAGCTACGATCATTTGTCTTATAATACAAAAAAAATTTTTCAACAAAAATTTTCAAAATCTGCTTTTATAACTCAATATCAGTCATTCATAAATATATTAAAGAGAGATAAGAATTGAAAAAATTTTTAGTCACTGGGGCAGCTGGTTTTATTGGCCACCATTTTATAAAAAAACTACTCGATAACGGTAATTATGTAATAGGGATAGATAATTACGGTTTATCAGAAACAAAAAAACTTTCAAAAATTAGATTGTCGACAATTAAATCTAAAAATTTTTCACTATTAAATCTGGATATAAACGAAAAAAACTTTGAAAAGAACTTAAAAACTTATGAGTTTGATTGTGTTGTACATTTGGCTGCTAAAGCAGGTATAAGGACATCTTTTCGTGATCCGTTGGTCTATATAAATAACAATATAATAAGTCACCAAAATATTTTAGATTTATGTAAAGCTCGGAAAGTTCCTTTATATTTTGCATCCTCATCGTCTGTCTATGGCAACCATGCTAATAATAGTTCAAATGAAGCAGATTTGTCTGATCATCCAACTTCGATTTATGGAGTTACAAAAAAAACTACAGAAATGCTTAGTCAAGTTTATTCAGATAAATATAATTTAAAAGTCTATGGATTTAGATTTTTTACAGTTTACGGAATATTAGGAAGGCCTGATATGGCATATTGGATTTTTGCAAAAAAAATACTGCAAAATAAACCTATAAAAGTTTTTGGAAATCCAAATTTAATCATCAGGGATTTTACCCATGTTAGTGACATAACTAGTGGCTTACTATCAGCAATCGAATCAAACAGATCAAATGAGTTATTTAAGATATACAACTTAGGAAGAGGCAAGCCCGAAACGTTGGCTGATTTAATAAATTATATTTCAGAAGCATACGGCAAAAAGCCAAGTATAGATTTCAAATCAAGCTTTTATGGTGATGTAAGGAAGACATCTGCATGTATAATTAGTGCTAAATCTGACTTCGGGTATAACCCTAAAATTAATTTACAAGAAGGTATTTATGAGTTTTGCAATTGGTTTAAGAATTTTAATAAATAGCTTCTTAGTTTTTTCGCTTTCTTTATTCTCAAATTACTCTTCGAACTATAATCAACATGGTGCGACCGGTGTAATAAATACTCCAAATGCTCGTTTTCAAGCTGAAGGTAATCTCGGCTTAAGTGTTTCTCGGGGTAAAGCACTTAACAAGCTTTCACTTATTGCAAGTCCCTATGACTGGCTTGAAGCATCAATATATTATGCTGATTTGACAGAAAAGCCCTATGGTCAACAATTTGGTAATACTCAATCTTTTAAAGATAAAGGTTTTAATTTTAAATTGCTTTTAAAAGAAGAGGGCTCATTCCCTGCTATTGCAGTTGGAGCATATGATTTTGGCGGTACTGGTTGGTTTTCCAGTGAGTACATAGTGATGAGTAAGGCTATTAATAAAATGGATTTCTCTCTTGGTTTAGGTTGGGGCAAGTTATCTGGTGGAGGACTATCTTTCAGAAATCCTTTCATAGAGCTTGACGATAATTTTAGATTTAGGGGAAAAGATACTTATCTAGGAGGTACATTTAATACAGATTACTACTTTTCTGGAGAGGAGGTTGCACCCTTTTTCTCCGCAGTGTACAAGCATAATAAGTATATTTCAGTTGGTTTAGAATATGATTCTACGAAACTTAATGATTTTGAAAGAAATATTGAATTCCCAGAAAGTAATAGTGAGCTATCTTTATTTTTCAATTCACAGGTATTTAAAAATTCGTTCTTAAAACTTTCTTACATTAGAGATTCATATTTTAATCTCTCTTTTGAATATAAATTTAATTTTGGGAAAAAAGATCTTTCCAAAAAATATTTACCTCCAGCTACTAATACAAAAAACACTTTTTCTGACTTTCAGAAAAATCTTGATAGAAATAATATTGGTCTTGTAAAAGTTGAGAAAACAACAGAAAACATCCCTAAAATAACTATACGTCAAAATTCATATCAGGATCTTGAAAATGCCAACAGGAATGTGTATGAGGCCTATGAAAATACCATAAAAAATGGAGCAAAAATTCAAATTGAAAATATCTATCTAGGTATGCCTATAGTTAATAAAGAATATAAAAATGTCTATAAATCTGCTGTAGTTAAAGAGACTGGCAAGCTTCCTATTAGGGAATATACAGTAATAGATAGTTATCCGTATTTTAGTTATTCAATCGCTCCAATCGTTAGAACACTTGTGGCTGCTAGAGAGGGCTTTATTTTCCAAGGGCTTTTCTTAAATTTTGATTCAGAAATAGTATTGAACGATGAACTTCTACTATCTTTCAATGCAAAATATTCTTTATCAGATAACTTTGATCGATTGTACATTCCTCCTTTAGATACTTATCCAAATCAAGTTCGTTCAGATATAAAAAAATATCTTAATGATTCAAGTACTGGAGTAAATATAGGAAGACTACAGCTTGATTATTTTAAGAAATTTAAGAAAAGCCACTATCTTAATTTCACTGCAGGAATCATGGAGGACATGTTTTCAGGCTACGGGTTTGAATATTTGAACAAGAGGGAAATCAATAGTATCTTTGCATGGGGATTTGAGTCTTATAAATTTTTTAAAAGAGATTACCAGCAAAACTTTTCACACCAAGACTATGATGGCACAACTGCGTTTGTTAACTTTTATCTCCATGAACCTAAATTTGATATGGTTTTAAAAACAAGTTCCGGCAGATTTCTTGCAGGTGATGTAGGCACAAGGTTTGATCTCTACAAAAAATTTAAAAATGGAACAAAAATGGGAATTTATTTTTCTGATACAAACGTATCTGCTGAACAGTTTGGTGAAGGAAGTT
>CENJ01141005.1_pt1 | contig 15017 bp, 14 predicted proteins | sample 356161 | NCBI WGS metagenome assembly CENJ01 (sample SAMEA2619531, study PRJEB7988) | marine metagenome | biome: marine biome (ENVO:00000447); feature: surface water layer (ENVO:00002042); material: "saline water (ENVO:00002010), including plankton (ENVO:xxxxxxxx)" | depth 5 m
CGGTCTGTATTTGGGTTTTCAAAACCCGAGAGAATAGAAACAACTTTATGGATGAAACTGTGGGTATGAAGAAAGAGGATCGAGAAAGTCACTTTCAACGTAACTACGCATGAGGCCCTATTCAGCGTCCCAAAACACGCCATGTTGGCAACATAGGGTTGTCGCGCTCTGCGCCTTGTCGACTAGACGTCCAAGGATCTCTGCAGGGGGTTCGAGGGCGCTAGGGTGACTCGGGGGTCTGACCCCCTGAGGCCTCCTCGTCGGTGGCGCCATCTGCCCCCTTATCATTTGGCTCGTCCTCTTCCGCCACCTCGTCCGTGGTTTGATCTTCCAAGACTTCGTTGACCAGAAACTCAAGGGGGGAGATGGGGTGATCCAGGGCCAGCTCTTCTGAAAGTTCCGTGGCGAGGTGGGTGGCGAGCTGAACCGCTCGGTTACGCGTCAAGCTATTCTGCTGATATCGAGAGCCCATGGAAAAAAACTGGTTTGTATAGTGCTGGGGTAGATATACCCAAACCTTGCCGCCAACGGTCCTGACTTCTTTGTAGGAGGCGGCAACGGGCTTCTGGGGCGCTTTGCCGCCGGTTGCGTTCGCGTGGTCCAGCGCTTCAATGTACTTCTGGGTTTTCTGGGCACCCTCAATGAAGGTCAGATCAATAAACGCTCGGGTGCGATTGCCCAGCACTGCCTTCATTTTGCGGGTATCGCGGGTACTGCCCGCCTCATTCATCCCGTTGTCAAAAAAGGCTTTGGCCTTTTGACGTTCTTTTGATGCCGCCATGCCTTTAAATAGGCCCATGCTTCTTCTTAACTCCGCTGTGGCATTTGTTGAAAGGGGCTACTCACTCATCAGACCGCGGAGCTTACCCGCTGTCTCAGAGATAATTTGGCTTACTCTGGATTCGCTAACGTCCAGGATCGCCCCAATCTCTTTTAAGTTCATCTCTTCCTGGTAATAGAGGGCAAGCACCATTCTGGCCCGCTCTGGTAGTTTCTCGATTGCCTGAGTCAACATTTCCAGCTGTTGCTCTCTCTCTAGGCTGCTGTCGGGGCTTTCATCGTCCTCACCGGGCTCATCAAAGGGTGCAGCCAGGGCGTCGGTGCTGACCATATCGACCCCTTCAGCGATGATTCGCTCTTTTTCATAGGTCGCAAGATCTTTTTCAAGATAGGCGGCTATTTCTGCTCCCTTGGGTGCCCGACCAAGCTGCTTGGAGAGGGCCGATATGGCCTGGTCCTGCTCTCTTTTGATGGTGACCGCCGAGCGCGTGGAGTAAGAGATTCTTCGAACCTCATCTAACATCGCGCCTCGTATGCGCGTTTTCGCGAAAAGCTCAAAGTCGATGCCGCGAGAGGGTTCGTAAGCGCGCTGGGCGTGAATCAAGCCCTCCATGCCGGCCTGAATCAGGTCATCGGTTGAAATGCTGGAGGGCAGCCGCGTTCTCAGATGGTAGGCAATGCGTTTTACTAAGGAATAATGCTGCCCGATGGAGACTTCGGTGTAGGGGCTTTGCTGTTCATACGCATCTATATCGGGCATATATCCGCCTAGCTAACCTTTGGCGCTTGGTCTGAGGCATCCATTTGACCGACTACCCCAAGCAGCGCGTTACCAAGATTGTCGAAATTCTTACTGGCTGGGGTATTGGGATGATGCTCAACAAGGGTTTCTCGCCGGCGGGTCACCTTCGCCAGCAGCTCATCCTGTAAAACTGAGCCTAAATAGTTAATGGGTTGTTCCAGAAACTGCATACATACCTTGTTCATCTTCTCAAACAGCAGCTGCCCTGCTCCCTGATTATCTACCCGATTCGGCACCAGGTATAACGAGTCCATCCTCTCTTTGCGACTCTCTAGCTTAATCAACCCATACGCATCCGCGATGGAGGCGGGTTCGTCCTGCATTACGATCAGCCTGAGATGGCAGGCATCTAAAAAACTCATGTTAGAACTCGACAGCCCTGCGGCCGAGTCGATCAGTAAGATGTCCAAATCACCGAAGGACTCCAAGACTTGATCCACCAGCGACTGTGCCTGAATTGAGGTGATATTGGCAAGCGCCTCATTGCCTGAGGCACCGGGTATCAGGAGGAGGTCATAGGGACCCTTGACGATAACGTCTTCAATGGCCCGGGTACCTTCAAAAACGTGGCCTACATTAAAGGGCGCATTAACGCCCAGCAGAATTTGTGAGTTCGCTAACCCGAGATCGGCATCCAACAGCGCAACGCGTTGGCCTTGGGCGGCCAGTTTGAGCGCAAGGTTAACGGCCACGGTGGTTTTACCAACGCCACCCTTGCCGCTGGCGATGCCAATAATGGCCGTAGCACATTTTTGTTCCGACTCGATTTGCATAGACTTTTAGTCGCCTCAGCGGCCGTTTCCGCCAGCGAAGTATAGATTATTCTTCAGCGGGATGCGTCGTCTCCAGGACCTCATCGCCTGCCTCAAGCTGGGCTGGGGAAGTGCCAGTTAGTGCGCTGAGTTTCCCACCAACGACGTCCAGGGCGCTGCAAAGAGAGTCAAAATCCGGCATTAAATCCATTCTCGTAAGAATGATATTGGAGAGCAGCCACGGCATGGATTGCCGCATCGTCTCAAGCACCATCAGGGAGCAATCGGCCGCAAAGCATAGGTGTGGCAGCACATGGTGCTCGGTAATCAGCGACATCAGTCGTTCATCGTCCTCTAACCAGGCGGCGGAGGAATCAATGATGATCTGGTGATCGTCGCCATAAAGGGAAAGGATGCGTCCGAGCATTGCCTCATCGCTGGCGGAAAAGAAGGGGATATCCAATCGCTGGCATAGGCTTGCTACGCTCACGTTGTTTGCCGTTAGAAGGGCTTTCTTGCGAGCTGCTGAGGCCAACGGCGCCGGGTTACTTAGGTGTACGATAACCAGCTTGTCTTCTTTGGAGGCTGCGGTTAGGACTGAGATCAGTTCCGCCACAACGGTGGTCTTACCCGCACCAGGGCGCCCGAGAATCAGGTGCTTGCCCTGCCAATCTCCCTGTTCTGAGAGGCTCGCCTGCTGAAGGCGGTGAATTTGTGTGCTCATGGGCTCATAGCCCTCGGCAGTGCGCTGACTGACTTGTTCGTTAAAGGCGGTCACTGCCGCCTGGGCACGCTGCAGGGGCGTTTGTGCATTAGCCTGGCGCTCAAGGGAGGCTCTGAGGTCCGCCAATTCTCCTTGAATCGTCTGCATCATTTCCTGCATCTCGTTCTTGGAGGGTGCTGTAACGGGTGGGGGTACGACGTCGCGTGTTTGATTATCCCCATCGCCGATAGCGCGTCCCAGCTCCTGCGTAAAGTTCCCCTTGGCCTGGTTGTCCGCCGTCGGAGTCTTCGACGCCGAATCCGGCGCGACTTCCGTGGCCTTGCGGTTTAGGCGATTTGCCATGGTTGAGGCATCCTCTTCTAGGCTGCGTCCTTCAGCCGCTAGGTCGATGGCGCAAATCATTTCGGTTTTATTACCAACCTTGGTGGTGGAGATGATTAAGGCATCCTCCCCATAGTTGGCTCTTACCTGCTCCATGGCAGACTTGCTGTCTGCGGCAACGAATCGCTTAAGTTCCATAACAGTATCGGCAACCGTTAGGTTTGCTCGTCCTCACGTTGATTAACTTCGATAGAAGACACCACCCTAATGGGCTGGTCGTCCGGTATTTCGGTGTAGCACAGCACCGTCAAGTCTTTGGATGTGCGGCGCAGCAGTCTGGCTAGCCAGGGTCGCAGGAGCGGCGAAACAACGAGCACCGCTGGCAGTTCCTGTTGCTCCATCTCTTCGATGGTGCCTCGCACGGAGTCGAAAAAGCTCTCCGCGAGATTGGGTTCTAGCGCGATTTCTTCGTAGCTGGTCGCTCGACTCACAAGGTCACTCAGTAGCTGCTCAAGCGTTGGGTCTAGGGTGATCACAGCGAGGGTGTCGTCTGATTCAATGATCTCCTGCACGATTAGGCGGCCCAGTTTCGGTCTGACCAGGGCAGCCAGCTGGCCGGCATCCTGTGTTCTGCCGCTCTCTTCGGCTAGGGTCTCCAGCACTGTTCGCATATCGCGTAGGGGTACACGCTCACGCAGCAAGTTCTGCAGGACCCGCGCCACGGTACCTAGGGTGAGCTTCTCGGGAATAAAATCTTCAACCAGCTTGGGAGAGGTTTCTGCAATCTTATCGATGAGCTGCTGCGTAACGTCGTAGGTCATCAGCTCATCCGCATTGTTCTTAATCACGGCGTTCAGGTGGGTGGCGATCACGGTGCTGGCGTCTACCACCGTATACCCTACGGCCTGGGCATATTCGCGTTCCCCGGCATCAATCCAAACTGCGTCTAGGCCAAAGGCCGGGTCCTTTGCCGATTGACCCTGAATCTCACTGAGAACGTTGCCTGGATTAATCGCCATTTCCTTACCTGCCACGATATTGCCGGTGCCACGGATCGAGCCGTTGAGGACGATATGGTAAGAATCGGGCGGGTTATCCAAATTGTCCCGAATCCGAATGGAGGGCAGGAGGAAGCCCATTTCGGCGGACAGCTTCTTACGAATGCCTTTGAGGCGATTGAGCAGCCGACCACCAGTGTCTGAATCCACCATGGGGATCAAGCCATAGCCTAGCTCTAGGCTGATGACATCCACCTGGCCGGCATCGTCCCAGCTGAGTTCTAGCAGATCAGGATTTTGTTCTGAGGGCGCGGCTTCTGGCGCCAGCTCAGGCATTGCTTCCTGCCGGGTGGCCTGCTGCTGCAGGAAGTACCCGAGGCCGAGGGCGCTGATGCCCAAAAACAAGAAGACGGCATTCGGCATACCGGGCACCACGCCCATAATGGTCAAGATGCCGCCGGCGATGTAGAAAGCGATGGGGTTGGAAAGCTGCTTGCCCGCTTGATCCGGCGTGGATTCCGAGGTGGTGACCCGGGTCACGATAATGGCGGTCGCTAGGGACAAAATCAGTGCCGGCAACTGGGCCACAAGGCCGTCACCGATGGTCAATAAGATATAGACCCGAGCGGCATCACTGAGGCTCAGGTCGTACTGCAATATGCCAATCGCCAGCCCGCCTACCAGGTTAATAATCAAGATGAGCAGTCCTGCGACGGCGTCTCCACGAACGAACTTGGATGCACCGTCCATGGAGCCAAAGAAATCTGATTCCTGGGCAACCTGGGCCCTGCGCTGTCTCGCCGTGTCTTGGTCGATAACGCCCGCATTGAGGTCCGCGTCGATGGCCATCTGCTTGCCGGGCAGCGCGTCCAACGTAAATCGGGCAATCACCTCTGAGACTCGGCCAGCACCCTTGGTGATCACGATAAAGTTAATGATCATCAATATTGCGAAAACGATGAAACCGACCACGTAATTGCCGCCGATAACAAACTCACCGAAGGCTGCTATAACCTGGCCAGCAGAGGCCCCGCCGTTGTGACCCTCGAGCAACACCACCCGCGTTGAAGCCACGTTCAAGCCCAGGCGCAGCATGGTGGCGAACAAAATAATGGTGGGAAAGGAGGAGAAATCTAAGGTTTGTGCGGTGTTTAAGGCCACCATGATGATCAATAGAGCCAGCAAGATGTTCAGGGTAAAGAGGAAGTCCAGCATGATTGGCGGCAGTGGCAGCACCAACATGGTCAGAATCAAAAGCACCAGCGCAGGCATAGCCAGAGACGTCCACGGCATACGCTGCAGTGCGTGTCGGAGATCTGACAATGTCATGCTGAAAGTTGCCATGGTCGCGAAAGAAGTCCCTTTTGCCCTTGTTTCCGTCGCCAAAACTGCCAAATTCCCGACAGGCGGCGTTAATTTCTCGCTAAAAAGCGCTATATGGACTTGCAGTGCAGGATGTGTGCCGGTTTACGAGCCGGCCAGGCTTTCATGGGCTTCGATTCAAGAATACGACCACTCAGCCGATAGTCTTTATATCGGTAAAGTTTCTGAGAGGCCCTCATGCCAATGTATTTTGACCAGCCAATCCGTGATCTCGCAAAGAAGCGACCCGGCCTCAGGGGCCTTTGGGTTGGGGTCATATGCCTCGCACTTTCTGGCTGCATCACGCCGGTGAGGGTCGACGACCATTATCAGATGTCCCATGAGGAGGGCATCGTTGCCACCGGTTATGCGGTGATCGCCTCTCAGCGCGGGGATACGCCAGCACAGCAGCGGCTGATGGCCATTAAGGCCTCAAAGCTTGACGCCTATCGTGCCCTGGCGGAACAGGTTTACGGGCAGTATGTGAATGCCACGGGCACCATGGTGGACATGTCCATCACCGAGGCTCAGATGAAGAGCCGGGTAGAAGGCGTCATCTACGGGGCGACGGTGGTCAGCATTACGCCCATTGGTGAAGAGACTTACGAAACACGTCTCATGTTGTCTCGAAATACGATCAGAGAGCTGGTGTACAACTACCTGCAGCGCTCGTCGATAGATTCTTCTGGCGGCGACTGATGCGCGGTTTAGCCTTCTTCGCTCTGCTGCTCCTCCTCGGGGGGTTACCGGCGGAAGAACTCGGCGCTGCGCCGTCAGCCTGGGCGGGCCATTGGCAGCCCTCATTTTCCCAGCACGTTGACCCTGCCGACGGGGAGGCACAGCTAGAGGAGCTGAAGCGAGACTTACTCGACATTGCACTGGATACCCGAGCCAGCGTCATGGCCAGTGCGTGGTCTGATGCAGAGGGCGCTCTAAGCGAAGACATCATGGTGTTCAGCGAGCTGAACTTGGCGCACCTTCACGCGGTCCCCTCGCGGGGGGCCTTCGGCAGACACCTCAACACACTTCAGTTGAGCGAACCCACGGACTCAGAGGACTGTGCCGCACAACAGCCCGTCAGGCGCCAGAGAATTGGGGTTCGCTTTAACGCACCGGCCACTCAGGCACCGGCCGCTAGAAATATTGTCGCCAGCGCACGAACATTTTTGGATCGCGAGCTCTCTGCCGTCATCGAGACAGGAAGTATGCGTTCGCTGGCTATTTTAGCGTCCAGCAGCCACGACGCAGTCCAGCAATCGGCTTATCGGCAGTTCCTGACCGGTAGCGTCAGCCGAAGTCCTGATTTGTCCTTAGTCGTCTCCCTGGATGCGTCACCGACAACGCCAATCCTGCAGCGGGCGAAGTTGATGGCCTTTTCTCGGCCGGATCAATGGCTGCATATTGAGATGGTGCTGGAGAACAGCCAAGGCGTGCTTTTTGAGTCGGCGACGCGCCATCGAGTGAGAAGTAGCGCTCGGGATCAAGAACAGCAGCGAGCGTGGCTCTCCCTGCCCGATAGGAGCTATCCACAACTTGCAGAGTGGGTCGCGGAAGCGGCAGAAGGCATGGCTCAGGCGGTGGGATGCTACCAGGGTAGCGCGGTCCAGGTGGCACACCTGGATGGCAACGAGGGCATTAGTCAAGGTGGCGTGCTCCAGGGCGGCAGAGACATAGGTCTGTATGTCGGGCAGGAACTATTACTGTTGCCTTCCAATAGGCGTCATCAGTCCAGAGGCCTGGAAGCGACCCTGGGCGCCATGAACCTTGTCCGAATAGTCCGCGTTGGGGATTACAGCGCAAATTTTGAGGTCTATGCGGGGACCCGGCGCAATGATCATGGGGAGCTGATGGCCCTACCTCTGTCCGCCCTGTCGCGCTAACCTAGAAAGACGCGCTAACCTAGATAGAAGTGGAGCGTTGGCCTTGGGGTCGGTATAAATTAGTAAACCGCCAGAGAGAAAAATATGTTTTGCGCATTCCGAAATTTTCCAACACTTTGCCGGGCGACCTCACTGAGCCTATGGGTCATGGTCCTGATGTTTGCCCAGGGGTGCGCTCAGGTTGCCGTGGATGAGGGGGAACAGGACGTTGGTCCTGTCGCTGAGGAAATTGACGAGGCCGCCCTTGACCAAGCCCTCAACCGCATGATCCAAGAGCTGGAGAGCTCGCTGGAGGCGGCGGAAATCGAGGCGGATGAAACGGCGGTGGGTCCAGACGGCAGATATTTGGTGAAGTCTGGCGATTATCTGGACAAGATAATCAAGAACACGGTGGGCGACTCCCCGCTGCGAAGAGATATCCTGCGAGACGCTTTCGTGCGAGCAAACCCGCATGCGTTTATGCGCTCAAACCCTAACTGGCTTCTGGCTAACAAGCGCTTGCGCGTGCCGGAGCTTGAAGACATCAAAAAAGTCATTTTTACTGAGGACTCGATGCGGCAGCGCAAGGCACGGGCCGGCGAAAACCCTTATCAGGGTTGGATTCAGTATCCGTGAAGTTAGGGGCAAGGGTTGATTAACAATCAAATCCTGTCGGTAGCCGGCAACCCTGCGCCCGGCGCGTCAGCCATGGCGACTCAAATTGTGCTCAGTGCGGATCAGGTGCGGCAGTTAGGAGTCAAGGCAGGGGACACGTTAGCTGCTTCGATTTTAATGGGTGCGCGCGGTCCCCAGATAAAGGTCGGGAATAGCGTCCTAAATGTTGTGTCCGCCGGGGCCCTAGCGCCGGGCAACGTAGCCGCCGTTGTGGTCGACGGCAATGCAGGGTTGGTTCTAAAGCTGTTGCCTGCAGCCGGCACGGGAGAGCAAGTTAATGCAAAGCCCGCGTTCCCGGCGCTTCAGCTATCCGCGCAGCAGCTAGCCGCTCTGGGTTTGCAGCCAGGACAGCGCCTGCAGGGTGCGGTCTCGACGGTTGAAAATGGGGTGTTGCTGTCGGTGGGTAAAGCGAGAGTATTGCTGACGCCCCAGCAGCCCGTGCCTCAAGGAACGCACACATTTCGCGTCAACCCGGATTACAGCCTGCAGCTGAAAGCAGCACCGACGGTCGTACCCGCCGCTCAGGTTCAGCCGCCCTCGGCTGGCCAAGGTGGTGGTGCCCAGAGTCTGCTTAGAATGACGCCCGTAGATGCGGCCACGTTAGGCCTCCAGGGCGGTAGTGAAATCAGAGCCTTGGTAAGCACGGCGCCTAGGGTGCACGTGCTGGCGGTTGCCGGCCAGCGGCTCGTTGTACCCCAGGTGCCGAATCAAGCTCAGGGAGCCGTAGACCTTAGCGTGAGCATGGTCGAGCCCCGTGGCTCGGCGAAGCCTTTATTCTCGTTAGGAGGATCCATGATTAACTCAGAACCCCTAAACATGGCGCCAAGGGCCAATATCGTTTACGTCGAAGGCGGCGCAGCTGGCGTTCGGATACAACCCGAGCAAGCCAGGGTACTAGGGCTTCGCGAAGGAGAGACGATCAACGCTATCGTGGCCCAGCGGCGAGATGGCAACGTCCTGCTTGTGGGCAATCAGCAACTGGCCATGCCTACGCGACTAAATCTGCCACAGGGCCCAATAGCTATGATGGTCAGTATGGTTAAGGGCCAGCTGATGCTCTCCCCCGTCCAAGGCGCTGGTTCGGCGCTCTCCGCCCAGCGGGTGGAGGCCGACGCCCGATTTGCCCGCCTGCTGACCCACGTAGGAACGTTCCATTTGTCTCAGCTTTTGAGCCCCGGGACGTTGTCGAGCTTGGCCCAGCAAAACGGCGCACCCGCTCTAGCTACAAATCTAGCCGGACTTTTGTTGCGCTCTGATCAATTGTCTGCCGCTGCCGTTCGGCGAGGCCTTGAACAGATGGGTTTGTTCACCGAAAGCCAGGCGGCCGGGAGGACCTTGGGGGGCACAGAGCAAAACAACAGCATCAAGTCGATTTTGCTGGCTCTGAGGAGCTTGATGCAGGCGCGACAGGCCGAAACCACCCAGCTTTCCGGGGCTATTGATGAGCTTGAGGCCAGACAGCTAGATTCCCTGGCGCAGCAGGGGGCGGGGCGTCAAGCCTACAGCTGGGTGTTGCCCTTCGCCGATCAACTGCCCGTCTTCCTGGAGCTAAACCGGGAACCCGGTGATGGGTCCGACCCGGACGCGGACGGTGGGGCGTGGAGCGTGGATATGGAAGTCGGCCTGGACCAAGACATGGCGCTCTCGGCGAATGTTCGAGTAGATGCATCGGCCGCAGTCGGTGTGCGTCTTTGGCTGCCCCACCCTGCACTATATCAAGCTGCCGAACAGCACCTATCCCGTCTCGACCAAGAATTGAGTAGTGCGGGCCTGAATAACGTCAATATAAGGCTCTTTCCGGCCGCGCGTCGCGCGGGCAGCGTCTCCATGGAGCCCAGCAGCGTGGGGGTGCGGGTAGATGCCTAGTCAGGAGGGGCCCATGTCACGGGGGCAAAGCGCCGACGTGGGTGAGAAAAAGGCCGTTGCGCTGCTTTATGAGCAGGTCCGGGCGCCCATCGTCACGGCTAAGGGCAGAGGGGCATTCGCTGAAGAAATCATCGCTACCGCCAAGCGTCATGGTGTTCATGTGGCGGAGGATCCGGTGTTGGCAGAAACCCTATCTTATCTACAGCTCAACGAAGAGATTCCGGAGGATGTCTACGTCGCCGTGGCCACGGTCCTGTCATGGGCGTATTGGGTCAAGGGAGAGATACCTCAGGTGATCACCGAGCGCGGGGCAGACCTTTAGCGCTTGCGGCGAATTCTGCCCATCTTGTCATACAGGTCGCTCTGGGATTCCGTAGAGCGCTGGGTTAGAGAGTTCAGGACAGTTCTAACGACCTCAAGCTGTCTCTTCAGCAACAAATCATTGCGGATATGCGCTTCTTTGCATTCATTGACTAGGGCCCGGGCTTCGTCCCAGAGCGGGTCACGAAGGTCGATGTCGTTAGAATTTTCATTGGCCGAGGCAGCCGTCCACCGCTGCTCAAGGGCCGCGAGGAGGTCTACCTTTCTAACCTGAACAGACTCCAGGTGTTCCAGATTCTTTTCAGACAGAGCAATGAATTCTTCTTCGAGGGTTGTCTTAAGACGGCCGCAGGTCTCTAGAATGCCGTTGATGACCGCGGTGTCAGGCATTGACGGGTCTTTAGATTAGGCGCTCAAGTTCAGCAAAGTTCTCGGCGATTCGTCGTGAATCCAGTGGGAAAGTGCCCGACTCGATGGCTTGTCGCATCTCGCGGACCTTGGCTTCATCGAATGAAGCGTTCTCACTCGAGCGAATTTCTTCGCTCAGGCGAACTTCAACGCTGGCGGACGCTTCCCTGGCGGCAGCACCCGCAACGGCGGTATCGCTGGCTTCTTTTGCAGAGACGGCCCCTCGATTTGCTCGATTGGTTGTCCCTGAGCCTGTTGTACTGTTAATGCTGTCTACCATGTCGCACCCTTAGATGGTTTTATCCTTCTGATGAACCAGTCGGACATAAGTTGCAGAACTTTAGTGATAGTTCACAAATATATCAACGGTTTAGCGTTTATTTGCTACCTTCTATCTCGAAAATAACGCTCAGCCATCGGACGAGCCAATGGTCCGAGCCGTGCTGGGCCCCGTCACCACCGCAGATACCCGGCGCTGACTGTCCGGGTTAGCCAGGCGTATCTGTTGACCCAGATACCCATCCTGCAGGGCAATCAGCTCTGATTGAATCGAAAAATGGTCTCCCGCCGAGACGACGGAGACGTTCTGGCCCCGCTTAATGAGTTTTGCCTTCGTCATATCCCGGCGCCGCAAAATATCGCCAGGGTGTAGGGCACGGCTAGTGGCGAACATATTAAGCCCTGACTTGGATTTAACGGCGTCTCGAGGCACATCCACCGCCCGATAGGCGACCTGAATACTGTTTGCGTCAATCGGACTTCGGGCTGGCAATGCCGTTCTTAGAACCAGAACCTTTTGTAGGTTGGCAATGTCCAGCTGGGTGAGCACGTTACCGGCTCTCAATGGTCGGCGGGCAAAGACAGGCCGCTCCATGAATCCGCCCTTGAGCGCGTTCTGCGGCACGCCTCTCTTACTCATTTGTACTTGGCGCACTATGCCCGGCGTAATCCTTCGGCCCTTGGGTACATTCTCGTCGACCGTCCAAACCGTTGTTTGTTCTAGCGCGGGTGCCGCTGCGCCTTGCTCGCTTCGGCCACGAATCAGCCTCGACCAGGCCGGGTCACTGCACCGCGCTTCTACCAATATGCTCTGTGCGTTTGCGGATGACGTGCTGCTAAAAGCAAATCCTGCGCAAGCGGGGATGGCTAGCCGCTGATCCCCCAACAGAAAGGTATATTGACCTGCGGGAAATTTCAGCGCCATCCAGGCCGTTAGTTCCGCCGACAGTTGAGCCTTAGGCTCAAGGGCCTCATTCGTCGCGATGTCGCTGGTGTCGCCAATCCCCTGGGGCGTTAGGAATGCGAGCAAGACAGCCCAGATCATGAATTTCACATGTCCGGCGTGGCGTCCCAGGCCCGGGCTGGCGAATCCGGAAGAAAGGCTGCTTCGGGCGTGACCTGGTCTGTTGGGCACGGAGCCAACGTAAACGGAGTGTCGAGATATATGCTGCATGCCAAGGGAGATGCAATCTAAGTGCCAGCTTCAACGGGACCCTGACAGCTTCCTTCTATTACCGCCAAACCCCTGTCAAACCGATGGTTTCTGTTTTGTTCGCGCTCGCGCCTGTGGAAAAAGCCCCGCTTACCCGTCTGACGTAATCCTGACACCCGGCAAACGATGTTGAAAAGCGGACAGCCTGCGCCGCCAATATTTTGCCGCCTACCGGCATCTCCCGCCGATTTTGACCGAAAAACACGGGAAAACACGCCTTTTCCGGCAATTTCGGGACTTGGCACGGCCCTTGCTTATCAGCGGTTGTGGCAATGCGTAGGAGTTTTCCTACTCATGCAATCGGATGTGATTTGAATAACTTGAGTAAGAAAAAGATTTTTTTAGCGAGCGATAAAGAACAGTTAGATGAAGATGCTAGATAACATTTTTGGAATCCATGAAACAGCGGTGAACGCCCGTCAGCGACGGATGGGACTGCTGGGCGAGAACATTGCCAATGCGGATACCCCTAACTACAAGGCTAAGGACCTCGATTTCAAGCAATTGTTTGGCAAGGAACAAACGATGTCGGCGCGACGCACTCACTCTCTGCACATGGACCACGGTCCCAGTAGCAGAAACGGACTGGTTTTTCGCGTCCCGAATAATCCCGCAGCAGACGGAAATACAGTGGAGCTGAATTTTCAGCAGGCGGAATTTGGTAAGGAATCAGCGCGCTATTCAGCAACGCTGCAGTTCCTCGAAAACAGAATCAGTGGCGTCAAAAGAGCGCTTCGCGGCGAATAAACTAACTTAAGAGGTAGGTTAACAATGTCTCTCGTAATCAACACTAACGTTTCATCGCTTACGGCTCAGCGAGCTATCGCAGGATCGAAAAACGAGCTCGAAACAGCGATGGAGCGCCTCTCTACCGGATCCAAGATAAACAGCGCGTCAGATGATGCAGCCGGGTTAGCAATGACCCAGCGCATGACCGCTCAAATCCAGGGTCTAAATATGGCGATTAAAAACTCGAACGACGGCATTGCGATGACCAAATCGATTGAGGGTGCCTTAGAGGAAGTCTCCGATATGCTTCAGCGCATTCGTGAGCTGTCGATCCAGGCGGCTAACGGCACCAACAGCGCCGCCGACAGAACCTATCTGCAGGATGAAGTGAACCTCCTTATTCAGGAAGTTACTCGGGTATCCGCCAATACACGTTATAACGGAACGCTGATCTTGGACGGAACTTTCATAAACAAACAGCTTCAGGTGGGTATCGAGGAAGGGGAGCATATTACCTTTTCCGTGGACTCGGTTGCCGCAAATCAAATTGGCGCCCATACCCTGATTGGTAACGGCGTAAACCCGGAGACAGCTGCTGCTGCTCCATCGGCGAATGGTGTGACTTCAGACGAAGATATCGAAATTTTTGGCTATTTGGGGACCAAAATTATTGAATCCTCTAGCCAAGATACAGCTAAAGAGGTGGCCACAAAGGCCAACCTACTGACAGCTGAGACGGGTGTTAAAGCTTACGCAAAAACATACGCAGCACTATCATCGGGTGATCCCACTGCTCGGACGTACAATCTTAAGATTAACGGCTTTCAGACGGGCAACTTCATTATTTCCAGCACCGATGTGGGAGATGCTGTCGAGGCGATCAACCGAATTTCAGGTGCATCTGGTGTTACGGCTAAAGTCGATAATAACAAGGTTGTGCTATTCGATGCCGATGGTGACGACATTACCATTGAAAACACCAAGGTTGGCACCGAGTTTGTTGACTTAGTGGTCGAGAAGCTAGGTGAAGATGGTGCAGTGACCAACGTAATTGGCCAGCCTGTACGAATTGGCGAAGGCGCTACTGCCACTAATACGGAGGCAACATTCACTCAGACGCATGGCACTTTGGCTAACTATGCGAACGAGACCCATACACTGACTGACGGTACTACGACACTTTCTATTACTGTCGGCGCAAGCACGCCTACGACCGCAGACTTGGTATCAGCATTTCGCTCTGCCACGGGCTATGACACCTTTAAATTCGACGTGTCCGCCAACAGCACGACCGGTTTTACCTTTACGGCGAGAGAGCCGGGCGTTATTCAAACCGCCGAGCAGCCAGTGGTTACTGCAGCCTCTGCTGTCACTGATGAAGGCGCGTTAACGGCCGGCACGGCTGGTGCAGCAGCAGATTCGACACGCATAACAGGCACCCTAAAGTTTGTCTCTTCACACTCTTTTTCGGTTGAACAGGCTGGCGCTACCAATGCTACGTTCACTCAAACACACGGGACATTATCAAACTATGCCAGCGCTACGCATACGCTAAGCGATGGTGTCACCACGCTAAGTATTACTCAGGGTGCGGGTACACCAACAACCGCAGAATTAGTAACGGCTTTTCAGGCCGCTTCTGGGTATTCGGATTTCAAGTATGAGATTGCGGCAAACGGCTCAACCGGTTTTACCTTTACCGCCAAAGAGCCCGGCCCGATAAGAACAGCTGATCAACCGGTGCTGACTGCGGATGCGGCTGTAAATGACGAAGGAACTCTAACGGTCGGCGTTGCAGGTGACTCACTTGGTTACTTTGTATCCGGCTCGCAAACCGCCTCTCTGGTCGATTTAACGCAAGTCAAGATCAGCACAGAGGCGGGTGCGAGCGACGCCATTTCTGTGGTCGATGCTGCTCTGGACAAGAT
>CENJ01008132.1_pt1 | contig 14997 bp, 12 predicted proteins | sample 356161 | NCBI WGS metagenome assembly CENJ01 (sample SAMEA2619531, study PRJEB7988) | marine metagenome | biome: marine biome (ENVO:00000447); feature: surface water layer (ENVO:00002042); material: "saline water (ENVO:00002010), including plankton (ENVO:xxxxxxxx)" | depth 5 m
GGCCATTATCCGTATAGCGTTCGAAGCTTTAAGCGTTATCCCCTCTTCAGGGAACGCCCAATCAACTGGTTTTTTCCCCTGCACATTAAAATAATAATCCCACCCTGGCTGCTTATTTAGCAATCTCAATTCGACCGAATCAGTGTAAAAACCTTGCTCGGGGCTAAGCTCGAAAGGTAGATTCTGTTGTACACTATGAGTTTGGACTGCAACATTACTAAGTATGTGCGCTGTGTCATGCGGTTGCTCAGACGCCAAGCTTTGAGCTACTACCATCCCGTTCCCAAACGAGCTAAATGAACATAATGCCATTGCACTTAGAATCGGCAATAAACACGATTTTATAAGACGTTGACTTCGAAAACTGACCATGCAAACTTTCTTTGGTAAAAAAAAAACTCGACTGTTTGATAAGTAAAGACTGAGTATACTAATGTAATAGGCCATTAATTGATAAATTATGTTGCTGATTCCATTTAATTATCTAATGCTTACTAAGAAAAATATCTTTCATACAGCTTTATAATTATATTTGTTGATAAGTAGTTTTTTTTCCCGTAATTTTTATGTCTTTCCAAAAAAGCAATTAAACACAAATACTGTGGATACTTTAAGTTTCAAAACATACTCAGCCAAAGCCAGTAATATCGATAAGAACTGGGTTTTAGTGGACGCCGAAGACCAACCATTAGGACGTCTGAGTAGTGTAGTTGCGTCAATTTTACGTGGCAAAAACAAACCTACCTTTACTCCCCATATGGATACAGGTGATAACGTTATTGTAATTAATGCTGAAAAAGTAAAATTGACCGGCAAAAAAATGACGGACAAGATGTACTTCCACCACACTTTTTATCCAGGTGGTGAGCGATTTACAAGTGCCGAAGCAAAAATGGCAAAAGACCCAACATCATTGGTTACTATGGCTGTCAAAGGCATGCTACCAAAAAACAAATTGGGTAGAAAAATTTTAAAAAATCTACGTGTATATGCCGGTCCTGTTCATCAGCATACTGCACAGAATCCTGAAATTGTAGAGCTCTAAACTATCATGGCCCAAGCAAATTATCTAGGACGAAGAAAAACCTCTACTGCCCGCTTATACATTAAGCCAGGAACAGGTGTATTTATCGTTAACAATGTACCCATCGAAGAATATCTACCGGTAAAAGCTATGCGTAATATCGCTCTTTCACCGATGCACATTACTGAAATGGATGGACAATTCGACATCAAAGTTACCGTACGAGGTGGTGGAAAGGCAGGACAGGCTGGTGCTATACAGCATGCACTTGCACGTGCCATCGATGGAGAACAAGAAGGTATGCACTCACGTCTCAAAGAGCATGGCCTTCTAACACGCGACAGTCGTATGGTTGAGCGTAAGAAGTACGGACAACCAAAGGCGCGTAAACGTTTCCAATTCAGTAAACGATAACAAGAACATAACAAAAATTAGCCTGTACAAATTCTATTTTTTACTGGTTCATTTTTGCGATTAGAGCTCAGCTCAACACACAAAAACACATGTGTGGTGATCTTTAACTAGGTGTTAGCAGAAAGAGTTGTTTATTCAACAATTCAACCCTGTTAATAGGTTTAAAGAGTTGATCCACACAGAGGAATAACCTAATACAATTATATCATGCCTAAAGCAGCCTCCATTCAGGAACTACTTCAATCAGGTGCCCATTTTGGTCACTTAACCCGTCGATGGAACCCCAAGATGAAAGAATTCATCTTTATGCAACGCAACGGGATCCATATCATCGATTTAAAGAAGACACAAAACTATCTTCAAGAAGCCATCGACGAAATCCAGAAATTATCACGTGCTGGAAAAACTATCTTATTTGTAGGTACTAAAAAACAGTCGACCGAAATAATTCGTAACGAAGCGGTTAGAGCTGGAATGCCTTATGTAACACACCGTTGGTTAGGCGGTATGTTAACCAATTTTGCTACCGTTAGAAAAAGTATTTCTCGTATGGAAGAAATCGAGCGGATGAAAACAGATGGTACGTTTGACGAGCTCACCAAAAAAGAGCGACTTATGCTTTCTCGTGAGCAAGAAAAACTTGAAAATACACTCGGTGGTATTGCCAACATGAATCGTCTACCAGGTGCTATTTTTGTCGTAGACATTCAGAAAGAGCATTTAGCAGTAAGTGAAGCCATTAAACTGCACATTCCTATTATTGCCATGGTAGACACTAATAGTGATCCTGATGTTCCTGATTACATTGTACCGTGTAATGACGATTCTGCACGAACTATTCAGCTAATAACCTCTCAGGTAGCCGACGCCATTATCGAAGGAGCTGCTGAACGTGAAGCATATGAAGAAGAAGCATATATGGAAGAACTAGCCATGGATGCCAAAGAAGATTCTGACGAGGATCTAGAACCTAAAACCAAATTGCGTTCTCGCCGCAAGAAAAAAGATACCAGCAATCTTGAGACCTTAGAACCTCAAGACGCACCTGCTGAGAAGGCAGAAGACGCAACTACCTCTACAGAGGAAGATACCTCAGATGAAGCGACTACCGAAGACAGCGCTTCAGAAGAAAAAGCATAATTCACCGATTTAATCACCAAACTTTCAATCTTGGAGACATACAAATGAGCATTTCTGCCGCAGATGTAAAGAAGCTAAGAGACATGACCGGAGCAGGCATGATGGACTGTAAAAAAGCCTTGGCAGAAGCCGAAGGTGATTTTGACAGTGCTGTTGAGATTCTTAGAAAAAAAGGCCAAAAGGTAGCTGACAAGCGAGCCGATCGTGAAGCCAAAGAAGGGTTAATTCTCACTCGAATTAGTGATGACGCCAAAAAAGCAGTGGGTATTGAGATCAACTGTGAAACCGATTTCGTAGCTCGTAACGAGGATTTTCAAGCACAAGCTGATGCCTTTTTAAATGCAGCTTATGACAATAACACAGGGTCTGTTGAGGCATTATTAGCTATTGAAATTGACGGCCGTAGTATAGCCGATCACCTTCAAGACATGACGGGTAAAATTGGAGAAAAAATCCAAATCAGTACGACTATACTTGCCACCACCGATGGCGCTATGGTTAGTTATATTCACCCAGGTAATCAATTGGGCGTACTTGTCGAATTCGACGGACCTTCTATCGACCCAGAAATCGGCAAAGATGTTGCGATGCAAGTAGCAGCTATGAAGCCAATTGCCGTTACTGAAGCTGAAGTTGACGCCTCTGTTGTAGAGAAAGAATTGGAAATTGCCAAAGAACTTCTTATCAATGAAGGTAAACCAGAAGAAATAGCGGAAAAAGCTGCAGTAGGAAAACTACGCCGGTTTTATGAGGAGCGAGTTCTTCTGAATCAAAAATTTGTGAAGGACAACAGCTTGTCTGTTAAAAAATACTTAGAGGATAACAACGCACCTCTTGTTGTATCCTTCCATCGAATTCAATTAGGCGAAGACGCTTAATTAAAATTTCAGTACATTAGGCTGACTTGATTTTCAAGTCAGCTTTTTTTTATCCTATAAATCCAAATAGCGTGGCAAATACATACAAACGCATACTTTTGAAGCTCAGTGGCGAAGCTTTACTGGGAGAACAGGGACATGGTATCGATGGGAAAATTCTTCATCAGTACGCCAAAGAAATCAAATCTATCCACGAGCAAGGCATAGAAATCTGTATTGTAATTGGTGGGGGGAACATATTTCGTGGAGTGAAAGGTGCTACCGAAGGCATGGATCGTGTTCAAGGTGATTATATGGGCATGTTAGCCACGATGATTAATGCGATGGCACTCCAAGACGCACTGGAACGTAGTGGAATAATGACTCGACTAATGAGTGCTATTCGAATGGAAGCTATTGCTGAGCCATTTATACGCCGAAGAGCTGTCAGACATCTAGAAAAAGGACGAGTCATCATCTTTGGTGCCGGAACCGGTAACCCCTATTTTACCACCGACACCGCTGGAGCCCTTCGAGCTATTGAGGTAGAGGCCGATGTAATACTCAAGGGTACTCGGGTTGATGGAATTTACGACGCAGACCCAGAAACTACTCCCGATGCTATTAAATTTGATACTATTACTGGCGATGAAGTCCTAAAAAGACGCTTATCCGTAATGGACCTCACGGCATTTACTCTATGCCGTGAAAACGAAACCCCCATCATCGTCTTTAACATGAACAAAGAGGGTACACTTAAGAAGATTGTCTGCGAAGGCAGTAATGATGGTACCACGGTCATTTGGGAATAAACTGGTCCACAAATTATTAAGATTTATACCGCACATTTAGTATTTTCGAAGGTGGTATATGGCATACATCAACCCGTAGGGAGATGTGTCGGAAAGGCGATACCGTAATAACTCAGTTGAACAAAAACTTGGTAGGAGAACATTATGATTGCGGACGAACTGCAAGAAGTAGTAGATGAAGCAGAAATGAAAATGGACGATGCGGTTCAGTATTTAAAAAAAGAATTTTCGCATATTCGAGCCGGTAAGGCAAACCCCGCATTAATTCAAGGTATTCAAGTAGAATACTATGGTGCCCAAACCCCCCTTCAGCAATTAGCGAATATTTCAGCTCCGGAGCCACGACTACTGTTAGTACAGCCCTATGATAAAAGTATTATAACAGATATAGAAAAAGGGATTATGTCCTCAGGCTTGGGACTCAACCCAATGAATGATGGTGATTTGATTCGTATACCTCTGCCTATTTTAACCGAGGAGCGACGCAAAGAATTAGTAAAAGTGGCTAAGGATAAATCTGAACAAGCACGAATTAGCATTCGTAATGCCCGCCGAGATGCCAATGATGCGGTGAAAAAAGCTGTCGAGTTTCATTCATTGCCCGAAGATTCTAAATTTGAGGCAGAAGCGGAAGTTCAAAAAGTGACCGATGGGCACACTAGCAATGTAGATCAACTATTGCAGCAAAAAGAATCGGAAATAATGACCGTCTAAATTTCTTGGCTTCCAAGTAAGCCAAGAGCCTAAGCCCCGTAAACGTTGTACATATCTGAACTCGAATTACAAGGATTTAAAAGTTTTGCTCATAAAACAAAAGTGAGCTTTGATAGTGGAATTACTTCCATTGTCGGGCCAAATGGGTGTGGCAAATCTAACATTGTAGATGCCTTACGTTGGGTACTGGGAGAACAGCGACCTTCGTTGTTGCGATCTTCGGCAATGAGTAATGTGATTTTTAATGGTACAGCCAAAAAAAAAGCTCTTGGGATGGCCGAGGTGTCTCTAACTTTTGTAAATGATAAAGGTATTTTACCTATTGAATATTCAGAGCTCACCATCACTCGTCGTTTATACCGATCTGGAGATTCAGAATACCTTATAAATGGAACTTCATGCCGATTAAAAGACATCATGGAATTGTTCATGGATACGGGCATGGGTTCGGATGCGTATTCGGTGATTGAGCTTAAGATGGTAGAGGAAATTTTAAATGATAAAAACAACGATCGCCGGAAACTTTTTGAAGAGGCTGCCGGTGTCACGAGGTATAAGGATCAGCGAAAAAGAAGCCTCAGAAAGCTTGAGGAAACACGTAAAGATCTTCAACGCATCGATGATTTATTGATTGAATTACGCAAGAAAACACGAAGCTTAGAAATCCAAGCAGAGAAAGCAATCAAGGCAAAAGGATATAAAGAAGAACTAGAAAAACTTGATAAAGCGCTTAGCTTGCATGAGTACGAGCGGATTCAACAAGAGCTAAATCCATTAATTGAACGCGTGAACTCCACAGAGCTTGAAAAAACACAGCTCCAGCAAAAACTGAATACACTTGAAGCCGAAGATGAGCAGGCTCGGAAAACCCTTGTGGAAAAAGAACGAGCACAGTCCGAAGCTCAACGCAGAGTACAATCCCTAGCAGAAGCTGTTCAAGAAGCTACCACCCAAATCCGTATTGCTCAGCAAAAAATTGAGAGCGAAGAAAAAGTTCTTAGCGAATATAAAAGGGATATCGAACAGGGTAATAAGGATTTAGCAGAGTTACAGCAAGTTCGAACACACAGTCAGGAAAAACTAGAGGAATTTGCTACAGAACAAGCACGATCTGAGAAAAGCTTAGAAGATTCAAGAGTCATTTACACCCAAACTCAACAGCAATACAGCAAAGTTCGCCACGAAATATATGAGCTTGAAGTTCAAATTAGTGCAGCTAAAAATGAATTAACTCAGCTTCAAGCCAAGCGAATTAAAATTGAGTCCAAACTCGAAAATACCGAAGGTGATCTTGAACGCATTGAGTCTGAAATTTCTAACCTGAATAGTGAGATAGCCACCATTACTGAGCAACAAAGTAAGGTAGATGAACAGCTAGAAAGAATGTTCAGCGATCGAAGCCAACAGGAAAAGTCGTTAGAAGAGGCTCGTGCAAAAAAAGAACAATTTTCGCACACCCAGAACGAGACGAAGGATCAGATTCGTAGCTTGAGCAGTGATTTAGCATCAGCCGAGTCAGAATCGCAGCTCCTTCAAGATTTAGCCGCTTCCAATGAAGCTTTTCCATCGAGTGTCCAATATCTATTAGAAGAGCAGCGATTTAATTTTAAAAGCATGACGACCGTCAGTGATGTTTTTTCAACCGATGAAACCTATGCGGTTGCTTTGGAGTCGGCACTTGGTCCTATGCTAAATTATTTAGTCGTGGATACAATGGAAGAAGCACTAGCGGCTGCTAAATTGTTAAAGGAACACAAAAAAGGCTTGGCTACTTTTATCCCTCTACAACAGCTTGCTGCTACCTATGAAGTTGCAGATGGTAGCTTGTTTCATCATGTGGATTGTAAAGCAAAGTACTCTGCCCTAAAGCAACTCTTATTGGGTAATGTTCTTGTATTTGAGGACGTCGAGCTCATGAATAAAGCAGAGTTAAAGAAAGAATGGAGTTCGGTTAGTTTACAGGGGGATGTTCGTAGTGGATACTCCTTTTACACATCGGGCAGTAAGAGTAGCCACGCTGGTATGCGGGTCAGTTTAAAAACCAAAATTGAGCGACTAGAAAAGCAACAGGCAAAAATTCAGAAAGAGCTACATAAACTCACCGACTATCTAGAACAGATTCAGAACAAAAGCACACAGATTGATTTACCCGTACTCAATAAAGCACTGAAAGATCTCGAACAACAAATTCGCACATTAGAGCAGCAAAAACACTCCATGAGTTCAAAGGTGCAGGTCTATCAAAAGAATATTACCGATCGAGTTAACCGAAAAAACTCTCTGCAATCCAATGAGGGAAATGCGCAACAAGAACTTGCTAACATAGCACCTTCCCAAAAAGAAATCGAACAAAAAATTGAAAGCTACAACCATAAACTTGAACAGCAAAAAAGCCTATTAGAGTCATTGGAAGAACAGCGTTCAGGTGCACAAAGCCGGTATAACGATGCCCAACTTAAACATCAGGACATTACCAATAAGATGGAGAATCATGAACGTGAAATCCAACGTGCTCAGATTAGTATAAATGGGGTTGAACAACGCATAGAGCATCGTGAGGAGCGCATTGGTAAGGCAAGTGAGCATATCAGTGTAAACACCGAACAAGTAACTAGCTGGAAAGAAAAACTAGCGCAATCGACTATCCAAAAAGAAGAGGCCGATCAGGCTCTATCTAAAACACAGGAAGCTGCTGCAATAGTAAGGGGGAGCATTAACGAAATAGAGAAGCAGCTCAAAGAAATTCGACGCCAAAAAGAAGTGAACATTGAACTGGTTCATCATTTACACATGGCCAAGGAAAAAATGGACCTACAAAGTGAAAGCCTTCGTGATCATGTTTGGGAAAGTTATGGACTACTCATTAAACAACTTGAAAGTGACCCTTTGCCCGAGGATAAAAGTACAGAGGAAGTGAAACAGCGAATTACCTGGCTCAAACAAAAAGTGAACAGTCTAGGAGAGGTTAACCCGCTTGCCATTGAAGAATATGAAGAGGAAAGCAAAAGATTAAACTTCTATGAAGAACAAATTGAAGATTTAGGGAAAGCCGAAATTCAACTTCTTGAAACCATAAATGAAATAAATACCACGGCCACAGAACGCTTTAACTTAACCTTTGAAGAAGTTCGAAATAATTTCCAGCGTGTGTTCAAAACATTGTTCTTTGCTGACGACTTTTGTGATTTGATTATAGAGCAAGATGCCGAAGATCCACTAGAAGCTCGTATTGAAATTAAAGCTCAACCTAGGGGTAAGCGACCCTCGGGTATTTCCCAACTTTCAGGAGGGGAAAAAACACTCACCGCCATCGCATTACTATTTGCTATCTATTTGGTTAAACCCTCACCTTTTTGTGTATTGGATGAGGTTGATGCCCCTTTAGATGATGCAAATATCGAACGATTTGCTAAAATGATTAAAGAGTTTTCAAATGACACTCAATTCATCATTATTACGCACAATAAAAAAACCATGAGTAAGGCAGAGATGATGTATGGTGTCACGATGCCTGAAACCGGTGTTAGTCGATTGGTAGGAGTTCGAATGGAAGATGTGGCATAAAAGGCTACTTCTTAGTTTATTACATATTCTACCCATCAAAACCTCTTAATTCGTATTCGATGAGTGAATTTCAGTCCCAAGACGCCGAACAGCTTCAAAAAAAGCCTTTATACACGCCTGATGACCTCATTAAAAGGCGTATTACACCACAAAATCCAGGCGAATTCCCTTATCGTATGGGGCCATATAGTAGCATGTATACCGGTAGGCCTTGGACTATTCGGCAGTATGCAGGATTTTCAACAGCTGAGGAGTCCAACGCTTTCTACCGAAATGCACTTGAAAATGGACAAAAAGGCCTGAGTGTAGCCTTTGATTTAGCCACACATAGAGGCTATGATTCAGATCATCCAAGGGTAGTGGGTGATGTAGGAAAGGCTGGTGTAGCTATTGACTCAGTGGAAGATATGAAACAACTCTTCAATGGGATTCCACTGGATAAAATGTCCGTATCAATGACAATGAACGGTGCTGTTATCCCCATTATGGCGGCATATATTGTAGCCGCTGAGGAACAAGGCGTTTCCCAAGATCAACTCAGTGGAACCATTCAAAATGATATTTTAAAAGAATTCATGGTTCGCAATACCTATATATATCCCCCTACCCCGTCTATGCGTTTGGTCTCCGATATTATTGACTATACACGCCAGTATATGCCTAAATTCAATTCAATCTCTATTTCAGGCTATCATATGCAAGAAGCAGGTGCAAATGAAGTGCTAGAATTAGCTTTCACTATTGCAAATGGGTTAGAATATGTTGGAACGGCTGTTGATCGCGGTCTTGATGTAGACGAGTTTGCTCCTCGGCTTTCCTTCTTTTTTGGTATTGGTATGAATATGCTCACAGAGATTGCCAAACTACGCGCTGCGAGAGAATTGTGGGCGGAACTAATGCAGGATCTATTTGAGCCAAAAAATCCTAAATCCACCCTATTACGCACCCATTGCCAAACATCTGGTTGGTCATTAACAGCACAAGACCCCTTAAATAACATCGTACGTACTACAGTAGAGGCTATCGCCGCTATTTTTGGTGGGACTCAATCCCTTCATACCAATAGTTACGACGAAGCGCTTTCCCTACCTACAGAAACAGCCGCTCGGATTGCCCGAAATACCCAGCTTATTTTACAAGAAGAAACCGATGTAACTCACATCATTGACCCTTTTGCTGGCTCCTATGCCATGGAATCACTCACTCATGATTTGTATACCAAAGCCAAAGAACTTATTGCAGAAATCAAGGCCATGGGTGGAATGACACGAGCGATTGAACAGGGCTTTCCACAAAGGAAAATTGAAGCCTCCGCAGCCATACGCCAAGCTCGTATAGACAAAGGAATTGAAACTATTGTGGGGGTTAATAAATATAAGAGCCCTGATCAAACACCCATGGATGTTCGTGACATCGATCATTCAAAAGTCCGGCAGTCTCAAGAAAAACAACTCTCACTTCTTAAACAGAATAGGGATAATGAACTTGTAGAAACACGTTTGGCCGCTCTTGTAGAAGCTGCAAAATCATCCGAGCAAAATATTTTATCCGTCGCTATTGAAGCCGCTCGGGCACGGGCTACCGTTGGTGAAATTTCTGAAGCGTTGGAACGCGTCTGGGGGCGACATAGTGCACATCATTCTACCATAAAAGGAGTATATAGCAAAGTGTATGAAAAAGATCCATCTTTCGAGCAATTAAAAGAACAGGTACGAAAATTAGCGCGGGCACTCGGCCGCCAACCTCGCATGCTTATTGTTAAAATGGGACAAGATGGGCATGATAGAGGAGCAAAAGTCATTGCCACCGCATTTGCAGATTTAGGATTTGATGTGGATATGGGAAGTCTTTTCTCCACGCCGGATGAAGTAGTAAAACAGGCCATCGAAAATGATGTGCATGTGGTAGGGATATCAAGTTTAGCCGGTGGACATAAAGCATTGATACCAGCACTAATCGAGGGACTTACGAAGCAAGGTGTCGACGATATGATCATCGTGGCAGGCGGTGTGATACCCGAACAGGATTACGCTCAATTGAAAGCAGAGGGAGTAACTGCCATTTTTGGCCCAGGAACACCCATAACCGAAGCAGCACAATCTATACTTGCAGCATTAGAAGATCGAATAGCCTCGAGTTAATTTATGAAGGAATCCAGTGAGCATACTTCCATTTCGGAATGGATACATTCCATTGAAAATGGGCAAATACGAAGTCTTTCTCGGGCAATTACACTGCTTGAAAGTACTCGGGAAGAAGATCAGCATAGGGCTGGAAACCTACTAAAAGAAAACTTGGCACGACTCAGTGCTATCGAACGTGCGCCAACGATAAGAATAGGAATATCAGGCCCTCCTGGGGTAGGAAAAAGTAGCTATATAGAATCCTTGGGGATGCACCTACTTTCGCTAGGGCACCGAGTATGTGTGTTAGCTGTTGATCCTAGTAGCCAACTATCTGGAGGTTCTATTCTAGGTGATAAAACCAGGATGGATCGGTTGAGCACCCAGCCAAATGCCTTCATACGCCCTTCACCTTCTCAACAATTTCTTGGTGGAGTTACCCACGCTACTCAATCCATCATGAGCTTATGTGAACTAGCAGGTTATTCCATTATTCTCATAGAAACTGTCGGAATTGGGCAAAGTGAAGGTGCTGTAGCAGATATGGTGGACTGTTTTGTTTTGCTTAACCAACCTGGAAGTGGGGATGAATTACAAGGGATTAAGCGAGGAGTATTAGAATTTGCAGATGTTTTGTTGGTGAATAAAATGGACGGAATGACAAAATCATTAGCTCAACAGACCCTACAATCGTTACGATCTACATCCCAACTAATCAATCATTCCCTTAAAAACTACCAAGTACCGACCTTAGGGGTTAGTTCGACCCAAGACATTGGGATCACTGAAAGTTGGCAAGCCGTAACTAAATTTCTGGAACAAGCTGTAGCAGAGGGATTCTTTGAGCATAAAAGAAAACTCCAACAAGAACACTGGTTTCAAAAATTAAGTGAGTACTATTGGCTTCACTATTTGCAGGCAGCTAGACACACTAGTTCTATTCGAAACGCGCTCGTAAAAGAGATCCAATCCGGTAAAAAAAGTGTGGTAGAAGCAGCTCAAGAATTCACGCAGTCACTATTTAGTAAGGATTAAACCCTTCATTTTAAGGTTTTAGCCTATTTAGAAAAGCTTTTGATTACCTAAAAAAAAAATACTCAAAAACATACTTTGTACTAGCAAAAAAGCGCTTACAGTATTATATTTATATTAAATTAAGATATGCGAAAAGCCACTATGACCATTAGTAATGTGCACATGAAATCACGGTTTTTAGGCGATGAATTAAACTGTATGAGTTCATATGAACCTGTAGGTTTAAATAAATTTTAAAGAGCGTGCAGCTAAGCTAAAGCGAAGCTGCTACTTCGATGAGTGAGTGAGGAAAGGGGGGCAATAGTCCCCCTTTTTTTATCCTGCAATTGTATCTAGAAAAGCTCATATTAGGCCTTCCATTTATTTGTTTGAAGTTGTGGAATGATTAACCACTATTTGTCGTTTAATTGCTGACTAGCAGTGTGAAAAACTCCTCGAGACCATAATGGCCCTATGAAGCACAATAAACCATTTGAATTAAACGACATCAAGAATTTTGCCAAAGACGCCGATGCCCAAGTAAGGCTTGAAGGTGCTTTCCAGTCACAAGCAGATCAAATTGCTACACTAAAACATCAATTAGACTTGCTTGAAAGCGCGATTCGAAATGATTATGATTCTATCATAATTACCGAGCTTAGTTTGGAAAAACCTGGACCAAGAATTGTTTATGTGAATGACGGTTTTACCAGAATGACTGGGTATACAAAACAAGAAGTACTTGGCAAGACGCCACGAATCCTTCAAGGTGCAAAAACTGACCGGGCTATTTTGGAACGTCTCAAAAGACGATTAATAGAAGGTCAGGCATTCTTTGGTCACACTATCAATTATCGCAAAGATGGCTCTGAGTTTATTAACCAGTGGGATATTCATCCCTTAATGAACGCACAGGGAGAGGTTACTCATTGGGTATCCTATCAACGAGATGTTACAGAGAAAAAAGAAAGCGCTAAGGCTATTTTCAATACTGATTTTGGTTCCCTACTAAAACAACGAGAAGAATTCATTCTCAAGTTTTCGAAGGATGAATCGGGGTTCAATTGTAAATACATAAATGAAGCTTTCGAAGAAGTGACTGGATTCGGCTCAGACGATGTTTTTGAAAATGGATTGGAGAGTGTTATACATCCAGATGATGTTGCCATGATAGAGCAAGCTCTAAGCAGTGCGTTTGAAGGTAAAACTGTCTCAGAGTTATTTCGATATAAAGTACCCGGTTCTTACGAATATCAAACAATTTATCAGTCATTCAGTCCCGTAAAAGACGATACCAGCAACAAAATTTCAACTGTAAAGTCAGTAGGTAAGCTAGAGTTAAAAGAAATTTAAGTGTCGATATGTCGCAGCCCAAAATAGGTATTGAAGACACACAGAATAGAATTGTCAGAGAATTTAATCTTTTCGAGGATTGGACTGAACGCTACAAGCATATCATTAAACTCGGCTCTAAACTTCCCCCACTCGATAGCTCAAAAAAAATAGATAGCAATATTGTTAAAGGCTGTCAAAGCCAAGTTTGGCTACATGCTGAACTCAATGATGGGCGGATTGTATTCGAGGCAGATAGTGACGCTGCTATCACTAAAGGACTTGTAGCATTAATGGTACGCTTGTATAGCCATCAAACCCCTACTGCTATTTTCAAAACAGAGCCTACCTTTATCACTGAAATTGGAATGAATGAGCATCTCTCGCCTACCAGAGCTAATGGCTTGGCTTCTATGGTTAAGCAAATGAAAATCTATGCGCTAGCCTTCTCATCCAAGTCATGAGTAATTCGGTATACGTAAAACCCAAGTGATTTTACGAAGTTCTTAGTGTGGATAAGTTTATATAAAATTACACTATAAGAAACTCATTCTATCCTAAACATCTAATTACTAATAATTTTGAAGATTATTATCATTAGATTAATATTCTACTTATTTTATAGCAAAATGTGGAATGTGGAAAACTCAAAAAATTTTCGCATACTTATCAAAGTAGTTAACATCATCTACGTTTAGGCTTAAATAAAATACCTTCTGCGGGGGCTAAATCATGGCAGGAAACCTTAAAATTCTTGCTCTTTCGGGCATTATTGCGCTTCAGAGTATGATCGTAAACGGGCAAATAGTGCCTGGACAGAATTCGTCTGCAGATTTGCAGGAAGAAGCGGCTAAATACGAACGATATTACGAAGTTGTTTTAGATAACGCTCTTTCAGATTACTACCGGGAGGGAACATTTATTGTTGATGTTAAGGCCACATTAGACCGCATTTTAGTCCCTAAAGGTTACCAAGTAGTACAACCACAAGAAGACATTAAAATTGAAAACCTACCTGGGCTCCCTTTTATACCACCGAATCTTCAATCAAACAGGCCTACTGGGCAGGACAGTATTAAAGCGTCTGGATTTGATGCACGTTTTCAACTCACTAGACTAAATATTAAGGTACTCGTAGATACCTCGTATAGTGATGAAGATGTAGATTTTGTAGAAGAGGCTGCATCATTAATTGCTAATGCGGATGAATTTCGGGGTGATATTGTTTCGGTTAGTAAGAAAGTATTTCCACGAAACAGTCGTGCTTTTGAACAAGACATCAAGAAACCCACTGCACCTAGCCCTACAATATTGTTAGACAGTACCAATATCATCAATAATATCCAAGAACAGCCTAATGAAGACCCAGAAGAAAATATAGTTAATGATATTTCACCTGTTTTACCTGATACTGTTTTCCAAACCCTGGTAGAAGAAAGAGAACAGAAATTATTTTTGGGAATTGACTGGAATAACCCAGAGCAACTATTATACATCATTCTCGCACTAGCAATACTATTCATTACAGCTTTAATATTTGCTGTTTCAAGAAAGCCAAAGACTAAAAACGATGAAGAGGTTGTACAAGATATAGGGAAAGCTAATACTATTCTAAATATACCTCAATCGAATACTACTGAAGTAAATGGAGAATATTCGCACAAAGGTCCTACTATCAAAGAATTGGCAAAATTTGAAGGAGACAAAACATTCATTGCAAATATGTGTATTAGTAAGCCAAAAATTATTTCAAGCATGTTTAGTGAATGGATTGCGAATGATGAAGAACAGGGCTCATCTAAAGTCGTAAAAAGTCTTATTAGTGTAGATGAGAAACTAATCAAAATTTTGAAACCTCATATGAGTTCCAATATTTATGAAATAATTAGTTATGGTATTGATAACTCTGGTAGCCTTTCTCTCGAAGAAAGGATGAATGAGACAGAAAACCTACGTAGTAGTATTACAACATACAAAAGCCCAAAAGAGTCAGAAGACAAAGA
>CENJ01034333.1_pt1 | contig 14980 bp, 16 predicted proteins | sample 356161 | NCBI WGS metagenome assembly CENJ01 (sample SAMEA2619531, study PRJEB7988) | marine metagenome | biome: marine biome (ENVO:00000447); feature: surface water layer (ENVO:00002042); material: "saline water (ENVO:00002010), including plankton (ENVO:xxxxxxxx)" | depth 5 m
TACTGTTTTAGTAATAGGTTTTTCCTCATTTCACGCTGACGCAGAAGCTGATGCAGATGATGGGTTTAGTTTTGCTCCGGAGTACTCTGAGACAACATTTGAGAACTTTGTCAAACTATATTGGGCGCTTTCAAAGCTGAGTTTGGAAAATGATCTTCATGTCGATACATTCCTAAGAATTAATGAATGTGAAATATATAGAGATTATATCAACAATGAACTTGCTTGGTCCGAAGTACGGGAGTCTGGTCGGTCCCTGATTAAAAAGGAAATTGATAGCTATCCTATTAGATTTAATATCGTTATTCCTATGTACCTTAGTGAATATGACCAGAATAAAAATATTTTTGAAGTTATGGAAGGGCATGAAATTAACGATAAGAGTATGTTTCTTATTCAGCCTACAAATAATAAATTGCCGTGCGGCTTAAATACGTCTGACTTGAAGCGATATGGTTATCCGGTGGAATTTATTATGATGCTGCCTGAGAAATTGACGATTAGAGAATTTCCTATGAGTGAGGTTCTCGCATCATCTTTTATTCGCATGAAGAGCAGTAATTTAGGAAACCAGGCAAATTACATCAAGGGAGAGCGTTTATATAAAACAAGAAATGTTTATCTCTCTCTTAAGGTAAGGATTTATTCTTTGAGATCTGCTGAAGGTTTAGGGCGTGATAGTGATGATCGTCTATATGCGCTGGCTGCGCTCGAAAAAATTGAACTTTTCGCTGACAGGGCGCAAACGGTTCAGCTCTACGCGCATGAGGTTCGTGCAAGACAAGCAGATAAAACCGCTGAAGAGATTTTCATGGAGAGATGGGTGGAAGCGCAGAAGCTTCGTGATGAAGAGGCGCGCAAAAGAATGGAAAAAATAAAAGCAAATGACCGCAATGATGAGGTTGGTGCAGTGGGGGCAGAGGCTGCGGCTGCAGCGCAGCAATAAACTGCACTACATATCTTTTCGAATAATGCTTCTTAATTCATCGATAGGCTTGGTATTTTCACCATCCTCATAATGCCAATAAGTCCATCCATTACATGATGGTGCGTCTTGAAGGGCTGCACCCACTTTGTGAATAGAGCCGCGAACAACTTCTATGCGGTTTTGTGCCATAACGCTTCCATCCGCATGAACGGTTACTCTATGCTGCTTCTTTGCATCTGTGAGGGTTGTGCCTGGCTTAAGAAGCCCGCGTTCAATCAGTGTACCAAACGGTACGCGTGGCTGTTCACGCTTTTGCTTCATCTCAATGAGATTATCAGCAAGCGGTTTGATTGCATCAATGCGCTTTTGCGCATGAGCTGCGTAACTCTCTTCGCGCTCTAAACCGATATAATGGCGTCCGAGCTTTTTTGCGACAGCGCCCGTAGTGCCTGTTCCAAAGAACGGATCAACGATCACATCACCTTTCTTTGTTGATGACATGATAACGCGGTATAGCAGGCTTTCTGGCTTTTGCGTCGGATGAGCTTTCTTTCCATCTTCATCTTTAAGGCGTTCTTCACCCGTGCATAGCGGAAGGTACCAATCAGAGCGCATCTGCAGATCGTCGTTCATTGTCTTTAGCGCATCGTAATTGAATGTGTATTTACTCTTTTCTGATTTGCCGGCCCAAATAAGGGTTTCATGCGCATTGCAAAAGCGTCTCCCTCTAAAATTAGGCATAGGGTTGGATTTACGCCAAATAACATCGTTAAGGATCCAAAAACCCAGATCTTGAAGGATGTAGCCGAGGCGGAAAATATTGTGATAGCTACCGATCACCCAGATCGCTCCATCATCTTTGAGCGCATCGCGGCTGGCGCTTAGCCATTCGCGTGTAAATTCGTCATATTTTTGTAAGGATTCAAATTGATCCCAGTCATTATCAACGGCGTCAACTTTAGAATTGTTAGGGCGGTGTAAATCGCCGCCAAGCTGTAAATTGTATGGAGGGTCAGCAAAAATCAAATCAACAGACTTCTTTGGAAGTGTCTTGAGGTTCTCTACGCAGTCACCGATGAGAATTGAATCGGTAGGTAACTTCGATTTTTGATCGGACATTCATAGGCTCCATCTTTTGCTAAGAACTGGATCATGAGTCAAAACCGATTCGCCGTCAAGAAAAAACTCGATTCACGTAGCTGAATCAGGACTCTATTGAAGAGTCTTAAAGGAATCTATGCAGCGGAAATTAAAGGATTTTTTGTGCTTCCATGAGCTAGAAAATTTTTTATTGGCGCGTAGCTTTTACGGTGATGATCCGTGATGCCGTATCGATCAATTGCTTCTTTATGCGCTTTGGAAGGATAGCCTGCATTGCTCTCCCATCCATATTCTGGGTGTTGAGCTGCGAGGTCTGCCATGATCTTGTCGCGTGTAACCTTTGCGAGGATCGAGGCTGCGGCGATAGATTTGGACTTGCTATCGCCTTTAACAATAGTACTGGCAGGAATAGGGAGGGATTTTGGCATCTTATTACCATCAATAAGAATGTGCTCCATATCTGTGCTCATATCCTCATAAGCGAGCCTCATCGCTTTAAGGCTAGCTTGCAGGATATTAATCTTATCAATCTCCTGCACGCTGATTTCAGCAATCCCAAATGAGCAGTGCTCGGTTATGGCCTTGTATAATTTAAAGAGCTTCGTTTTGCTTATTTTCTTACTGTCTTTAATCTCGTTGATAAAGTCTAACTGACGAGCCGCAATTGGGATATAAACACAAGCGGCAATGACAGGGCCGGCGAGTGGTCCGCGCCCAACTTCATCGACGCCGCATATGCGTGATCCTAATGTGTCCTCAATACTAAAGTCTGGAGAGCTATCCATGCAGGCTCTTGCTGGCAATTTCATAGACGTCAGGCGCTAAATCACCGCTAGAAAGAATGCGTTCTAATTCTGCACGCATCTTGATCTGACGGTCTTCGCTATATCTTTTCCACTCACGCATAGGCGTAAGAAGGCGTGCCGCAATTTGTGGGTTAATAGCATTAAGCTCAATGACGGCATCTGCTAAGAAGCTATAACCTGACCCATCTGCAGCGTGGAAGCTCACCGGGTTATTCATGGCGAAGGCTGCAAAGAGTGAGCGCGCACGGTTAGGATTTTTGATATTAAAATCAGCATGCTCTCTAAGTGATTGAATATGTTTGAGAACATCAGGATGCTTAGCGCAAGCTTGAAGCGCAAACCATTTATCAATAACAAGCGGATAGTCTTTGAAGCGCTCGTGGAAATCCGCAAAACATTCTTCGCGTGCACCGCGCTTCATATCCGCTAGCACTGATAACGCCGCCACGCGGTCGGTCATGTTGTCGGCTTGCTCGTAATGCTCTTTTGTCCGCCTCTCGCAGCCAGTTCCATGTGTGGATGAGAGAGTGCTAAGTAAAGTGCCGCGAAGAGCGCGTTGTCCCATTGCGTTTGGCGTGATGGAGTATTCGCTCTGTTCACAGGCTTTATAGAGTTTATCTAGGACTTTACGGTGCTCACGTTTGATCGTCTTAATGATAGCTGAGCGCTGCTCATTTATCAGCGGCGGATCAACAAGCTCGCGTGATTGGCTTATGAAGCCAACCTCAGGAAGGTTAAGCATCCTTGTAAGGAGTGCTTTATCACTCTCAGGATCAAGTGCTTCATCTAAAAGCTTTCCAAGGCTATCGATATAGCGAGGGCAAGGCGCTGTCTTTTCACCTTTCTCAGCTTGATCGACCATAGCATTAATCATGCGAAGCCCAAGCTGCTGAGACGCTTCCCATCTATTAAAGCCGTCCGTATCTTTAAGCATGAGGAAGGATAGGTCAGCATTACTTTGATTGCTTGTAAGCGTAACAGGGGCGCTGAAGCCGCGAAGGATGGAAGGGGTGGGGGCTTCATCAAGGCCCTCTATGCTAAAGCTTTGTTCAGCGTGTGTAAGGTCAAAGGTACGCTCTTCTGTAAGCTCTCTTCCATCTTGACCCAGAAAGCCAACACGCACCGGAATATGCATAGGCTCTTTCGTTGGTTGGTTTGGCGTAGCAGGCGTGCTTTGGCTAAGGGTGATGTCGTATCGCTTTTGCGCTTCGTTATATTCCCCATTAAAGGTAACGCGCGGCGTACCGGCTTGTGAGTACCAGAGCTTGAATTGGCTAAGATCAATGCCGCTTGCTTCTTCCATACAGGCGATGAAATCATCGCATGTCGCTGCTGTACCATCATGACGGCTGAAATAGAGGTCTGTGCCTTTACGGTAATTCTCTGCGCCTAGAATGGTTTTCATCATACGGATGACTTCTGCGCCTTTTTCATAGACGGTCATCGTATAGAAGTTATTGATCTCTATATAGTTATCGGGGCGAATAGGGTGCGCAAGCGGTCCGGCATCTTCTGGGAATTGAAAACGGCGAAGGTGCGTGACATCATCGATGCGCTGAACCATAGCTGAATTGAGATCAGCAGAAAAACATTGATCTCTAAAGACGGTGAGTCCTTCTTTAAGTGAAAGCTGGAACCAATCACGACAAGTCACACGGTTTCCGGACCAATTGTGGAAATATTCATGGGCAATAACACTTTCAACGCGAAGGAAGTCTGTATCTGTAGCTGTTTCCTGCTGCGCGAGTACGAGCGCGGTGTTAAAGATATTTAGTGACGTATTTTCCATCGCACCCATGTTGAAATCGCTTACAGCTACAATGTTGAAGACGTCTAGCTCATATTCAAGCCCATACGTTTCCTCGTCCCAGCGCATAGAGTTGATAAGGCTTCGCATTGCATGGTCGCACTGGCTTTCATCTCCTGGGCGCACATAGATATAAAGGTCAACCTCACGCCCGCTTTTTGTCACAAAACTATCGTGAATATGGTTCAAGTCTCCCGCAACTAAAGCAAAGAGATAGCATGGCTTAGGGAATGGATCTTCCCAGACTGTAAAGTGACGATCATTGCTGGTCTCATCACCGTCAACGCGGTTACCATTGGAGAGGAGCACAGGGTACTTCTCTTTATCAGCCTCAATGCGCACTGTAAAAACTGTTAAGACATCAGGGCGATCAGGGAAATATGTGATACGGCGAAACCCCTCGGCTTCACACTGTGTGCAAAAGTTCCCACCAGACATGTAGAGCCCCTCAAGGCGGGTGTTTTTCGCTGGATAAATCTTCGTGACAATCTCAAGGGTAAAACGATCCGAAGGTGTAGGGATGCGAAGATCCGTATCACTTTGTGTATATTCTGTTATCTCTTGCCCATCCGCTTTGATTGAGAGCAGCTCCAAATCTTCACCATTAAGGAAGATATCTTTCGCAGCGTCGTTTAGGCGCTCATAATCCGCTGTGGCTGTGACAATAGTGTGATCATCATGCAAATCAAAATTCATATTCAGCGTATGAATCTTGAACGGATAAGGCTTATAGTCTCTAAGGTAAATGGTTTTTGGTGTGTCTGTTTTCATGCTGTGAATAGTATATTTGATGCTCCAGAGATGCAAGGATGCACATGGGTTTTTGACGATTAATCAATTTCTCTAAACATACTAAAACTAGGTTTTTTATCTATAAAATCTTTAAGAATTCTTTCGGTTCTTGGCCTGGCAATTAAACTTTCGGCAATGCTTTCAATTGATCGCGTGACTTCAAAGAAAGCATCGCCAAGCTTACCTTCAAATATGGGGAAGTTCATATCGGTTTCGTGAAATATTTCGATGTCATGTGGCGATTCAAGGCGCCTACATGCAATAATCCACGCAGGAGCGTAAGTAGATAAGCCTATGTAAGTTGCTTTATCCCATTCCTCTGATGTAAGCGATTCAATGCATTTATCAACTGTATGATATTTACGTTCATCAAGCTTGCAGTCTGGTTTGTAAATATCAATATTTACATCTTTAAAAGTGCCAGCAGCGCTTGATGAAAAGTGCTTTGCGAGATCTATAAAGTCATCACGAGTGATAACGCCTCTTTTATTGTTGAGTTTGTGAAGGCTGATTCTCTGCATTTTTATATTTTTTTCGGTCGTTTTTTGTAAAATAGACGTTCGTGGAAAAATATGTCAATAAAAATTCCGTTAGACTTATAGTTCAAGGGCCATATCGTTCCTATGAACAAGCTCCTTACGTCCCTTGAAACCAAGGATTTCTGCAATTTCATCGCTATGCTTGCCGATAATCTTCGCTGCGTCTTGCGCGTCATAGGCGCTTAAACCCACCCCAAGAATGGTGCCGCTCTGATCTTTTATATGGACAGCGTCGCCTCGTATGAATTGCCCTTCGAGAGCTTTAACACCGATGGGGAGAAGGCTTTTACCTTTGGAAAGGGCATCGCGCGCACCATCATCAAGGGTAAGTATGCCCCTTGGTGCCATATGGGCGCTGATCCATTTTTTACGCGCGCTATCTCGGCTTTCCTTTGCAGCGAAGAGGGTGCAGCGGTTGCTGGCTATGTCCCTCAGAGCATGTGGCTCTTGGCCATCCGTGATCACAAGATTAATACCTGAACGCATAGCGGCACTCGCGGCCTCTAATTTACTTTTCATGCCGCCCGTAGAAAGTCCAGGCGCAGCTTCATCCGCCATGTTTTTATGAGCATCGCTGAGCTGCTCAACATATGGAATATGCTCGGCTGTTTCATCCTTATGCGGATTTGCGGTGTAAAGCCCATCAATAGTTGAAAGTAAAACGGTGCAGTCCGCGCCAATCATTTGCGCAACGCGCACAGCAAGACGGTCATTATCACCGAAACGAATTTCTTCCGTTGATATTGTGTCATTCTCATTGATGATTGGTACAATGCTTTTTTCAAGAAGGGTTAAAAGCGTAGAGCGTGCATTAAGGTGCATGCGGCGATTTTCTGTCTCCCCCATAGTCAAAAGCACCTGCGCTGTTTTGATATGCATTGAGGATAGAGCCTGATGATAACCATGAAATACATGATATTGACCAACGGCAGAGGCTGCTTGTTTATGCTCTAAAGGGATATCTTTGGGGCGCGTGGTTGCACTAATGCCTAGGGCGGGGCGGCCAAGCGCGACACCGCCAGAGGATACGATGGCAATTTTCTTGCCTTGATCCATAAGTGCCTTTATATCCTGCGCTAAAGCATTGAGCCACTGTACCTTGACGCCTGAGCCATCTGCGAGCGCGACGAGCGCTGTACCAACTTTGATGACAATAATGTCTGCACTCTTTAAAACGTCTTTTGATGAGGCGTTTTGGCTCATGGCTCAAAACCTTCTTCGTCTTCGCCTTCGCCGTATTTCTCGCGGTAAATCACTTTGCCTAATTCATAGAGGACATCTTTTGTGCCCATGTGCGCCGCCGCAGACATCGCCATAACAGGCTTGCCAATAGCATCTTCTAATGTTTTGCGCTGATCTTCAGCCAGCTCTTCACCAAGCGCATCAATTTTATTAATAGCAATAATCTCGTTTTTACGGCCAAGATGCTCGTCATATTTTTCCATCTCTGTGCGGATGGTTTTATAGGCGCCGACAATATCATCTTGTGTACAGTCAACTAGATGTAGGATAACGCTTGTGCGCTCAACATGTCCAAGGAAGCGTGTGCCGAGGCCATGCCCTTCATGTGCCCCTTCAATGAGACCAGGAATATCCGCAATCACGAAATCATATTCACCTGCTTTAACAACGCCAAGGTTCGGGTGTAGGGTGGTAAAAGGGTAGTCCGCTATCTTGGGCTTTGCATTGGACACAGCTGATAAGAATGTGGATTTGCCCGCATTAGGAAGGCCAACAAGCCCTGCATCAGCGATAAGCTTTAATCTAAGCCATATTGTCATTTCCTGACCAGACCAGCCCGGAGTGGTTTTGCGCGGCGCTTGGTTGGTTGAGCTTTTATAATGCGCATTACCAAAACCGCCATCGCCACCTTTAAGGAAGATCATACGCTCGCCGTCTTCGGTTAGGTCAGCAAGAACCGTGTCGTTTTCTTCATCAAGGATCTGCGTTCCTACAGGCACTTTGATAATGCAGTCATCACCACCAGCACCAGTACGGTTATCGCCCATACCATGCTTGCCGTTTTGAGCTTTGTAATGCTGCTGATATCTGAAATCGATTAGAGTGTTAAGTGTGTTCACAGCTTCGAAAATCACATCGCCGCCGCGTCCGCCATTACCACCATTAGGGCCACCGAATTCAATATATTTTTCACGGCGAAACGATAAACAGCCAGGGCCGCCATTACCGCTTTTAATATATATCTTTGCCTGATCTAAGAATTTCATGACGCTATGCTAATCAAAAATGGGGAGAATAAGAACTAAAAAAGGGAAAGGCTGTAACCTTTCCCTCTTTAAAATTCATATAGCTTAAGAGTTACTCGGCTGCTTGCGCTTGTGCTGCTGCATCATTTGCCGGAACTACGTTCACTACTGAACGGTGATCTTTTGTCTTTGAGAAAAGAACCTGACCGTCAACAAGTGAGAAGATAGTGTGGTCTTTACCGATACCAACATTCTTACCAGGCTTGTACTTAGTACCGCGCTGACGAATGATGATGTTACCAGCAAGAACTTCTTCACCGCCATAGCGCTTAACGCCTAAGCGGCGGCCTTCTGAATCGCGTCCGTTACGTGAACTACCACCAGCTTTTTTATGTGCCATTATGTATCTCCTTAATCTCTTATATAGTCAGCGCTATTATTACGCCGCTTTAATTTCTTTTACGCGTAGAACCGTTTGGTGTTGACGGTGACCCTTCTTACGACGGTAGTTCTGACGACGCTTCTTTTTAAATACTGTGATCTTTGGAGCACGTGCTTGCTCAAGAACTTCAGCAATAACTTTTGCACCTTTCACTAAAGGTGAGCCGATTTTACCATCTACAAAAAGAACTTCGTCCAGCTCAACTTTGTCGCCTTCTTTAACGTCTAGTTTTTCAACTTTAACAACGTCGTCTTTTTGAACTTTATACTGTTTTCCACCTGTGCGAATAACTGCAAACATCTTAGTAACCTGTTTCTTTATGTTAGAGCGACAAAACGTCGCAATTCCTCAACGAATTTGCGCAATATACACATATGTGAAAAGCTGTCAAGAAAATCATCGTTGCAGGGCACGGATTTTTACATTTAGCCGCTGCACCGCATCAAATAAATAGAGTTTTATCGATAATTAAGAGTCTTTTATCACCTCGGAGTCATAATTGAAAGTGCATAATCGAATCGATTCAGTAGTTATGTGTGTTTTTATAGAATCGAGTGCTTGAAGAAGCGGATATCAACATTGCCAGATAGTCTGCTGAAACTTATGAAATATTATTATTTAAGTAATGTGTGATGTTGTAACTTTTTTGCTAAACAGCCTCTTTTATGCCTATAATTATATATTCTACATATTTAAAAAACGCTTTTGATAAAGGGAGAGAAATACATGCAATCACAAGCTATTAATCCGCCTGCACAAACAAGACTAGAAGCACTTAAAATGCGTCATGCTCAATTATCAATGCGTATTGAACGAGAACAAAAAAGACCAGGTGCCATGGATGGACTTTTAAAATCGCTAAAGAAGCAGAAGCTCGCGATTAAAGAAGAAATGGAAGGAATTCGCGTAAGCGATAAAGCCTCAGTTGCATGAAGCTGAGACTAAATACCCCGGTTTAATAGCTGGGATGAATTGGCGGCTGGTTGATTTCATTCTCCAGCCGCTTTTTTTATGGTCGCACTAGGTAAACAAGAAAAAACCCGCTAGAAAATTTATAGCGGGTTTGTTTTGTATTTATTTAACAGTCGTAGATTTAGAAATCGTTGTCATCGTTGTTGTTGTTCCTACGGCTGGCTGTAAAGCTCTCTGCATCACCAAGGAAGTTTGAGAAGTCAAAGCCACCGCCTTGTGAGTTATCGCTAGCATTATCGTCGCTAAGCTCAGGGTGTTGAGCTGCTTGTTGTTGCGCTAGGCGTTCAGCTTTGACAGCTTCTGGGTCCTTACCTTGTGCTTTTAAGCCCTTTTCAACAGCCTTGTCGAATTCTTGCCATGTACATAGACCAAGATCCGCAGGGTGGCGCGGCTTGATATTCGAGATGTTAGCATGTGTGCGCTCACGAATAGCTTCGATTGTTGGCTTTGTTGTGCCGACGAGCTTAACAATTTGTGCATCTGTAATCTCTGGATTGTTCTTAACAATAAAAGCAATTGCATCTGGCTTATCGCCGCGCTTGGAGATAGGTGTGTAGCGTGGGCCTTTAGAGCGTGACTTAACAGGTGGCAGTGAGCTCTTGGAAATTTTCAGGCTAGCCGCGGGATCATCCTGACAACGATCAAGCTCAGCTTGTGTAAGTTCGCTATGTTCAATTGGGTTACGGCCAACAAGGCCTTTGCCAATATCTTCATTTGCAAGTGCTTCAATTTCGATCTCTGTAAGACCTGTGAAATCTGCAATCTGTTTGAATGTCAAAACAGTATTGTCAATCAGCCATACAGCTGTGGCCTTTGGCATAAGTAGTTGTCCTGACATATTTACAGCAGTCGCCATGGTCGTTTTCTCCTTAAAAATGGTTGGCGCAATAACGTATTTCCCGCGCCCTGTTCCTAATAGGGCAAGGTCTCAATAGAACCATAATTTACGGGAACACACTACTTATAGCGTTGCTCTGCATATAAATCTAGGAAAAAATATGATTTTTATATTATTGATTTTACTCTTCGCAGCACGTATCGTTCATACGCGATGTTTGATGAAGATTTGCCAATAAAAAAGACCTCTGAATTTCCACGAAACCTTGATGGGGCTTCAGTTGAGGAGCTTCAAGATTATATCGGGAAACTAAAAGATGAGATCGTGCGTGTCGAGCAGGACATAGCGACCAAAAAAGAGTCTGCCGCCGCTGCAGACAAATTTTTCAAATAAATCAATATTTAGGGTAAAGGCCATGCGCATAGAAAATGAAATTAAGCTGGATTATAAGGACGTATTGTTTAGGCCAAAGCGTTCGACGCTGCGAAGTCGTAAGGACGTAGATATCTCGCGTGAAATTTCATTTAAATGGAGCGGTAAAAACTACACAGGTGTGCCCATCATCGCTGCCAATATGGATGGTGTAGGGACGCTGGATATGGCCAAAGCTTTTAAGGAAGAGGGCAGCGGTCTTACTGTCGCAATCCATAAGCACTACCCAATTGAAACGCTAGAAGCCTTTTACAAGGACAATGGAGCAGACAGTGTGTGGTATTCAATCGGTATGGTTGAAGCTGATGAGCAAAAGCTTGAGCAGTTTGTGAAAAACGGTAATCATCCAGAAAAACTTTGTATCGACGTCGCTAATGGTTATAGCGAGCATTTCGTGAGTTTTGTTAAGCGCATCCGTGAAAAAATGCCAGATACCACTATTATGGCTGGTAATGTTGTGACTGGAGAAATGGTTGAAGAACTCATCCTAGGTGGAGCAGATGTTGTTAAAGTTGGTATTGGCCCAGGAAGCGTCTGTACAACGCGTAAGATGACAGGGGTAGGCTATCCGCAGCTTTCTGCTGTGATTGAGTGTGCAGACGCCGCGCATGGACTAGGCGGACTTGTTTGTGCGGATGGTGGCTGCACCGTGCCGGGTGATGTGGCAAAAGCATTCGGTGCAGGAGCTGACTTTGTAATGCTTGGCGGTATGCTTGCAGGGCATAAGCAAGCTGAGCAGGAAATTATCGAAGAAAATGGTGAGAAGTTCTTACAGTTTTATGGGATGAGTAGTGATACGGCCATGAATAAGCACAAAGGCGGCGTTGCGGAATATCGCGCTAGTGAAGGTAAGACAGTGAAAATACCATTTCGAGGCGATGTTAATCAGGCCCTTCAGGATATTTTAGGCGGTGTGCGCTCTAGCTGTACATACGTAGGGGCGCGCCGATTGAAAGACTTGTCTAAATGCACCACATTTGTGCGTGTGTCTCAGCAAATAAATAACGTTTTTGGTGCGAGCTAAAAGGGAGCTTGCACAAATCGTAAGGACTGTTAATCTTATCAACTTGAGTTGAAAAAATGGAGAAAATGAATGAGTGAAGATATCAAAACAAGATTGCAAGATAGCGCAGCAGAATGTCTTAAATCTTATGAAGTCTGGAGCGAAAGTAAAAAAGACTCAAGTGCGCGTGAAAATCTTCATGCAGCGGTGCATGAGCTGAGAAAAGTTGCATCCCGTCTTGAGATCGAATTAGCTGTTTCTGACCGTGATCAAAATACACAGAAGAAGATTCCAATTCCTACGCACCGCGATTCAGGTCGCCGTCATCATAATAAAGATGAAAATATAAGTGATGGTGAGCAGTCAGAGGGTGCAGAAAAGAAAAAGCCATCGCGTCCACGTCGTCGTGCCCCTGCTAAAAAGGCAAGTGGTGACGAATAGAATAGGCGCTAAATTAAGACCGATCTTTTAAAGTCCGCAGCTCCTTAAAAGCTTGCGGGCTTTTTGCTTTTAAAAAGAGATTTGTCTCTTTTTCTTTGGATAACGTACTTGGTAGAGTGGAAAGGCCTTTTGCCCTTAACGCATTCACCTCATTAGAGCGTTTTTGAAGCGCTTTATTATCTGGTTCAATTTTTAGGCAAAAATCTGCGTTACTTTGCGTATATTCGTGTCCGCAATATATGAGCGTCTCATCAGGAAGGGCGCCTAGTTTTTGCAATGAACTATAAAGTTCTGCAGCACTGCCGTCTAGAATACGTCCGCATCCCATTGAAAACATCACGTCACCGCACAGAACAAAGCCACTCTCTTTAAAGTAATAGCATAAATGCTCTGGCGTATGGCCGGGTGTAGACAGAGTTTGCACCTCTTCTCCAGCAAAGCTAAAGCTGCAGCCCTCATAAAGGACTTCATCAAAACGTGCTTTTATAACTTTCTTAGCAGGGCTGTCTGGTGCACTGCCTTCGGGGTCTGCTCCGGCTAAAGTGCAGGGGAAGCGTTCAAGTATTTCATCGACACCGTTCACATGATCCCAGTGATGGTGTGTTATAAGGATAAGTGTTGGCGTAAGCCCATGCTCCTCAAGATACTTGATAACTGGTGCCGCTTCGCCCGGATCAACGACGGCTACACTGTCATCTGCACCTTCTAAAATATAGGCGTAATTATCACTTAAGATCGGAACTATGTGAACGTTAATACTCATGATGTTTTGTCTCCTAAGGCCTCTGCAAGACTATGTTCTGCGCTGCCGGGCCTAAGTGGTTTTTGCTGACTCTCGTGCGGCGCCCAGCCAAGCATAAAGATAATTTCAAAACTGGCTTTTACACGTCCATCATCTTCTGCATATTTTTCATTATAGCGTTTAGCAGCTTCAAAAAAGAAGTTTCGTCCTGGGTTTCTCTTATCTCTTGCATTGATAGAGTTGCTTTCACCCATTCCCCTTAGATCATGCATCAGCTTGAATATATGTTCATAGCTAACCGTAATGATGTCTGAGTCTACAACTGGCAGGGCAAAGCCAGCACGTTGTAAGAGTGCGCCTGCGTCCTGCTTGTCGGCAAATGGCGCCACTCTAGGTGATAGGCCGCCTTTTAAATCCATCTCTGTGCTTGATAAGCATTCCCTTAACTCATAAAGCGTTTCGCCGCCAAATAGGGCTGCGATAAATAGTCCGTCTGGCTTAAGAGCACGTTTGATTTGAATCAGCGTGCCTGGTAAATCATTGACGCTATGAAGGTTGAGCGCACTCAAAATCATATCGCAACTCTGCGGTGCTATAGGGAGAAACTCTTCATCTGCAATGATATCCGGGTTATAGGCGCTATTGAGGTCTAGAGTGATAGCGCCATCGATAAGCGGGCCGCCGCGCGCACCAATTTGTACAATTCTCTCAAAATCACGTTTTACGACCTCTAGGCGTTCAATGAGATTATCTTTGGTCCATTTGAACAGGAAATCGTATTCGCTGAAATTCTTAGCGGCGCGCTCGCGCCTTTGCGCGGCTAATTTACGATCGAAGATATGAATCGAATTCTTATCTACCATTTTTCAAGGCTAGGACTTTGATTGTCTTTTTTAGGCTCATCATATTCAGGCTCATCTTCTACATCGTCTTCAATGTCGGCAAACTCACTATCGACACTAGAGAATTGATTGAAGTTATTTTCGTTGGCTTTCTTTTTTTCTTTATTGGCTTTTTCATCTTTCTCAGCTTCACTCAGCTTGTTTTCGTCTTCGTGCTCTAGCTCATCTTCTAGCTCATCTTCAAGCTCATCCTCATCATCTTCAAAATCATCTTCTGCGTTGGTCTGGTTGAAGAAACCAATATTTTTAAGGCCAACAAGAACGCCTTTCTTTTTGCTTTTCTTTTTCTTCTTTTTCTTCTTTTTGCCTTTGTAATAGGTGTTACCCATTTCAACCTCAGAAGCAGCATCATCCTCACCCTCAAGCATTTCACGCAGGCGTTCCTGTTCTTCTAAGCGTTGCTGAATTTCTTCATTCTCACGTTCTTGCAGGCGATCTTTAAGTCGCTGTTCCATAATTTCATGAGCAACCTCAGAGGCCGCGGAAACTGGCATAGCCCAGTTTGGTCGTTGTTTATCAAAACGGCTTTTAAGGATTTTATTCACATCCATTTTGGCTTCAAGTTGAAGATCATCATGAAAATATCGATAAGAGCGCGCAAGAACCGTCATCATATGTGGTTCTTTCCAAATGGCGCGTTGAAGGAGCATCATCTGATAAAAAGGCAAGAAGCTATTGCCTGGATCTTTAAGCATTTCAGGCGGTGCGGCAATCGCAAAAGGGTGGATGCGCATAGGTGAAATACCAAGATGTGAGAAATAACTTTCACCAAGTTTAAAGACGCAACGGGTTTCAATGCCATATTCATTGGCAATAAAGCGTTTGAGCTGCTTCTGATTTGTCACTTCTGGCGGGATATTCAAGCTCGGCGCAGCGATGGTCATGCCATTACCTTCATGGCGCTGTGGAACTGGGAGGTGCTTAATGTTAAATCCAGCATGGATTTGCCCTTTAAGATCCTGCGTTAACGGAAGGATGACAGCCGTGTTAACCGTTTTTCCATCATGCACGATGAAATCAACACTTTC
>CENJ01002201.1_pt1 | contig 14978 bp, 13 predicted proteins | sample 356161 | NCBI WGS metagenome assembly CENJ01 (sample SAMEA2619531, study PRJEB7988) | marine metagenome | biome: marine biome (ENVO:00000447); feature: surface water layer (ENVO:00002042); material: "saline water (ENVO:00002010), including plankton (ENVO:xxxxxxxx)" | depth 5 m
AGAGTTCCTTTTCTTCATTATTACACTATGGGACGTTCAGATAATATTAAATGTATCGCAGAATCTGTTTTTTAAATTTTTAGAAATATTATTGATTCTTAAGGTAAAATCTGATCACATAAATTAAAGATTTTCATCGTTTAATTTGAAATTCGGAATGATTCTTGCTCTTGAAACTTGTTCAAAATCAAATGCAATTTCAATTAGTTTATTCTCGCTCCAAGCTCTGCCAAAAAATGAAATTCCAACTGGAAGTCCATGAATATTTCCCATTGGGATCGTGATATTCGGGTAACCAGCTCGAGCTGCAGGGGATGAACTTCCAATATGATAATTATCACCGTTTAAAAGATCCGAACTCCAAGCGGGACTACCAGTTGGAGATATAATTGCATCTAGATTGTATTTATTCATAACCCTGTCAATACCCTCTTCTTTACTATATTTATTTAATAATAGTAGTGAATTTTTATATTTATCACTTTTCATTCCACCTGTTTCATTTGCTAGTTTTAAATATGCCTGATTAAAATATTTAAGTTCAATTGAATCTTTTTCATTGAACTCAATTAAGTCTTCTAAATTCTTTATCTGAGAACCATTTTTTAAATTTTTAAAATATTTGTTTAATCCATCTTTATATTCGTGAAGCATTACATTGTATGAATGAATACCATTATCTCTGTGATTTATTGTATCTATCTCGATAATTTCTGCACCCAGTGAACGAATCAATTTAATTGATTTTTTAAACAAAGTGTCAACATCGGCATTATATCCTTTCCTTCTGGATTTATTTCCTAGTGGCAAACTGTATACTCCAATCCTTTTGTTTTTAATTCCTCCTTGTCTCAAAAATTTAGTGTAGTCCAAATTTTTATTAGGGATGGACAATGTTTTGGAATCTAGGGGGTCTTCACCTTTCATTGCATTGAGTGCTATAACTGCATCGGTAAGTGTTCTTGCCATTGGACCAGATGTATCTTGAGTAAATGAGATAGGAATAATTCCTGTTCTACTAATAAGCCCAACTGTAGGTTTTATTCCTACTATCCCGTTGGCATTTGACGGACACACGATTGAACCATTGGTTTCGGTACCAATAGCTAAAACAGTTAAATTAGCTGAAACAGCAACCCCTGAACCAGAGCTAGATCCACAAGGATTTCTTGTCAACACATAAGGGTTTTTGGTTTGACCGTTTACACCACTCCATCCACTTGTTGAATTTTGACCTCGAAAATTTGCCCACTCGCTTAAATTTGCTTTTCCTAATATAATTGCACCTGACTCTCTTAGTTTTTTTACTATAAATGCGTCCTCATTTGCTTTTGAATTATTTAATGCCCTTGAGCCTGCAGTCGTGTTCATTTTGTCACCACTATCAATATTATCTTTTAAAATTACGGGGACCCCATGCAAAGGACCCTTCACATCACCTTTAGCTATTAGATTATCAAGTTCAGTTGCAATTTTAACGGCATCGGGATTTATTTGTATGATAGACCTAAGATTAGGACCAGCCATATCAATTTTTTTAATCCTGTCTATATATTCCTTTATAACCTCTACAGCTTTTATATCCCCATTTTTGTAACCATTAATTAGAATTTCGATTGTCGATTCTAAATATATAAAGTCATTTAAATCTTCTGTTTCGGTTTTTTTTTGACAGCTATTAAGGACAAAAAAAGATAATATTAAAGTTATTTTTAGTTTTAAATTGCTCATGATTATATTATAATTTTAGTATTGAAATTAACAATTGTTATTTAATTAACATATTAAATATTTTGTTTTTATCTCATAGGATATTAGATTTGCAGCTTAAATGAAAACAATTACTACAACTAATTCGTACTATTTCTACTTTTATTTTAATAGATTGTAGGACTATAGTATACAGTTGTAAAGCAAATAGTAGTCCTGAATTTTCAGGACTTTTTTTTTAAATGAATGAAATGAAAATAGCTATTCAAGGCATCAAAGGTTCTTTTCACCACTTAGTTGCTCTAAATTATTTTGGACCAACAGTTGAAGTAACTGAATGTATTAGTTTTCAAGAAATTATTGATAAGTTAAGTCAAAAGGAGGCCCAAAGGGGAGTAATGGCTCTTGAAAATTCAATTGCAGGATCAATTTTACCAAATTATGCTTTGATTGATGACTATGATATGCATGTGATAGGAGAATATAATTTTTCTATTGATCATAATTTGATGTGTTATGAAAATCAGACATTAGAAGATATTAAAGAAGTACACTCTCATCCCATGGCACTTTTACAGTGTAAGGAATTTTTTAATGATTATGATCGTATTAGTTTGGTTGAAGCAACTGATACAGCAAAGGTTGCTCAACTAATTTCAATAGAAAAATTAAAAGGAATTGCAGCTATAGGATCAAAAGAAGCAGCTAAAACCTACAATCTAAATGTTTTATCAGAGTCTATTCAGACAATTAATAATAATGTGACCAGATTCGTTATTTTAAAGAATAATCTTGAGCCATTAGGGAAAAAATCTTATAACAAAGCGTCCCTTAAGTTTATATTAGACCACCAAAGAGGAAGTTTGGCTGCAGTACTAAATGTTTTAAGTGATTGTCTCTTAAACCTAACTAAGATTCAATCCTTACCGGTTATAAAAACACCAGGTAAGTATGCTTTTTTTGTAGATGTAAAATTTAAAAAAACAGATTTTTTTCAAAAGGCAGTCTCAATCCTTAAAATTATGGCCTTAGAATTTAAAATAATTGGACAATACTCAGAACATAAAAATTAATGTTTACAGCCGAAAGATTAAAATATGTAGATGAATATTATTTCTCAAAAAAAATGAGAGAAGTAAATAGTTATATTTCTTCTGGAAGGCCTATAATCAATATGGCTATTGGAAGCCCTGATTTGTCTCCTAGTTTAGAAGTAAAACAAGCTTTGTCTGAAAGCATTGATCATCAAAGATCGAGTATGTACCAAAGCTATGTTGGCCTACCAGAACTTAGGGGGGCTATTTCAAATTTTTACAATAAACAATATGGTGTTGAAATAAATCCACTCAACGAAATTTTACCCTTAATGGGATCAAAAGAGGGTGTTATGCATATTTCTATGGCTTTCCTTAACAAGGGAGATGGGGTGTTAATTCCAAATCCAGGATATCCAACATATGGCGCAGTTTCAAAATTATTAGGAGCAGATATATTTTATTACAGTTTGTCAGAGAAAAATAATTGGTATCCAAAAATGGATGATTTAGAAAACTTGAATCCAAAAAACATCAAATTAATGTGGATTAACTATCCCCATATGCCAACAGGTGCTGATTTTGACGAAAAAAAATTAAATGAGCTAATTTCTTGGGCACATAAAAATGACATTATTTTAATAAATGATAACCCATATAGTTTTATTTTAAATAAAAAACCTAGGAGTATTTTATCATTAAAAAATTCAAAAGGAGTTGCTATAGAATTGAATTCGCTTAGTAAATCGTTTAATATGGCTGGGTGGAGAGTTGGTATGATGGTAGGTGAGTCAAAATTCATAGATGCTGTGTTAAAAGTCAAATCAAATTTTGATTCAGGTATGTTTTATTGCGTTCAGTATGGAGCAATAAGAGCCTTAGCTAGCAGTCATAAATGGTTTGAAACTCTTAATAAAGAGTATTATAAACGAAGAAAATTAGTGGAGGAAATTGCAAGTGAACTAAATCTTTCTTATTCTAAAAATGGTGTTGGTATGTTTATATGGTGTAAAATGTTAGATGAATCTCTAAAATCCGAGGATTTTGTTGACCATCTGTTGGATAAATATAATTTTTTTATATCTCCTGGATCAATTTTTGGATCTCAAGGTGAAGGTTATGTTAGGATTTCGTTGTGTACAGAAACAAAAAACATGAATGAAGTTTTAAAAAGATTGAGAATATGAAATTCTTTTTAATTGGAACTGGCCTAATAGGGGGGTCTATGTCGAAAGATTTAAGGAATATTTTAGATAATATTCAAATACATGGAATTGACAAAAATGAAATAAGCATTAAACATGCAAAGAGTATTGGAGTGATTGATAATATCGATAGTTTAGGAAATTTAAATAGTGCTGATAGGGTGATCTTATCTGTTCCTGTAAGTGAAAGTTTAAAAATTTTACCCTTTGTTCTCGATAATTTGAATAAAGATGCTCTAGTATGGGATGTTGGTTCAACAAAATTTAGTTTATGTAAGTCAGTGGAAACTCATTCTAAAAGGAACCAATTTTTAGCTACTCACCCAATAGCAGGTAACGAATTTTCTGGTCCTGAGGCAAGTGTTGAAAATCTCTTCAATGGAAAAATTCAGATTCTTTGTGAGCCCAATAAGACGAGACCTGATTTACTACAATGGGCTGAATCAATTTTTAGTTCGATGGGGATGAAAATTAGATATATGAATCCAGAAGAGCATGACAAAAAAATGGCAATAGTTTCACATTTGTCTCATATAAGTTCTTTCATGCTTGGTAAAACAGTTATGGATTCCGAAGAAAATGATCAAAATATATTAGATTTTGCAGGAAGTGGATTTGAGTCTACTGTGAGACTAGCAAAAAGTTCGCCGGAAATGTGGTCCTCTATTTTCAAAGATAATAGGGAAAATATACTTGAAATTTTGAACGCATACATTGAAAATCTAAAACAATTTCAGTTGAAAATTGAAAATGAAAATTATAATGATTTAAAAAATCAAATGATTAAAACAAATAAATTAAAGAAAATACTTGATACAATCAAACCTAAAAATTAAATCAAAATGGAAATAAAAACAAAAAAAAACGATTGGTTGGAAAAATTCAATTTGTCTCATCCGCTTGTTATTGCAGGTCCTTGTAGCGCTGAAACTGAGGAACAGGTTTTAAAAATAGCTCATCAATTGGAGGAAACAGACGTTACAGTATACAGGGCTGGTATTTGGAAACCCAGAACTAGACCTGGTAATTTTGAAGGAGTCGGTTCCATAGGTTTAAAATGGCTTCAGAGAGTTAAAAAAGAAACTGGGCTTTTAACATCTACAGAGGTAGCTAATAAAGATCATGTAAAATTAGCATTAGAATACGATATTGACGTCTTGTGGATTGGAGCTAGATCTACAGTTAGCCCTTTTATAGTCCAAGAAATTGCAGATTCGTTAAATGGGACTGACAAAATAGTTCTAGTAAAAAATCCAGTCAATCCCGACCTTTCACTATGGTTGGGTGCTATTGAAAGACTTCAGTCTGCAAATATTTGTAGGCTAGGGCTTATTCATAGAGGTTTTTCATCTCAGGGAAAATCCAAGTATAGAAATAATCCAGAATGGCAAATTGCTATTGAAGCAAAAAATAAGTTTCCTGACATCCCAATTATATGCGATCCGTCTCATATTTCAGGACGAAGAGACTTGATATTTGATCTCAGTCAAATGGCATTGGACCTTAACTTTGATGGTTTGATGATCGAAACTCATACAGATCCAGATAATGCTTGGAGCGACGCTGCACAGCAAGTAACTCCAAATCGATTGATACAAATTATGAAAGATTTAAAAATGCGAAATACAACGATTGAAAAGAAGGATTACGTTAACGAATTAGATAATTTAAGGATACAAATTGATATTGCTGACCAAAATCTACTCCAAACTCTTGGTGAAAGAATGAAAATTTCCGATTCTATAGGAAAGTTAAAAAAGAAAAATAATGTTGCTGTTCTGCAAAACAAAAGATGGAATGAAATACTTGGTAAAATGGTATTAGACGGCGAAATACACGGATTGTCTGAAGAGTTTATCCTAAAATTATTTAAAGCAATTCATCAAGAATCAATTAATCATCAGGAAAAAGTTATTGTCAAATGATTTAACTATTTGCTAAAAGATTTTTAATTCTAGAAACGGCTTCTATTATTTCTTCTTTGGAAGCTGCATATGAAATTCGCAAGCAATTAATATTTCCAAATGAATCACCGGAAACCGTAGCTACATTTGCTTCTTCTAGGATTGTCATTGCAAAATCGTTCGCGTCGTTAATTATTTTACCTCTAATTACTTTTCCAAAATAAAATGAAATATCTGGGAATAGATAAAAAGCTCCTGATGGTTTTAAAAGTTTAAATCCAGGTATTTTTGAAACCAAATCAAAAATTAACTCCTTCCTAGAACTAAATTCATCAATCATATACTTTATTTTAGAGACTGGAGCTTTAAGGGCTGTAATTGCTGATCTTTGAGCAATACAATTTGCAGCGCTGGTAATTTGACCTTGAAACTTATTACATGCCTTGGCAATAAATTCTGGCGCCCCAATATATCCAATCCTCCATCCCGTCATAGAAAACGCTTTTGCAAGACCATTCACAGTAATAGTTCTATCGAACATATTAGGCAGGTTGGCAAAACTGAAGTGTTTTTCTCCATAAATAATATGTTCATATATTTCATCTGATAAAACATACGTAGAAGGATAGTCTTCAAGTATTTCAGCAAATTCATTTAATTCCTTTTCAGAGTAAACTATTCCACTAGGATTATTTGGTGAATTAAACATTATTAATTTAGTTTTAGATGTCAATTCTGATTTTAACTGAGCTGGGGTTATTTTAAAACCATTTTCCAGTGAAGATGGAATAATTTTGAATTTTGCCTCGGACAAAGTGACAATTGCAGAATAGCTAACCCAATATGGTGCGGGTAGTAAAACCTCATCGCCTTTGTTTAAGAGAGCCATACAAACGTTGGCTATGGATTGCTTAGCTCCCGTAGATACTACAATTTGAGAAGGTTCATAATTTAAATCATTGTCTCTTACAAATTTTTCACAAATTGCTTTTTTTAATTCTAAATATCCGTCTACAGGAGGATATGAATGATAATTTTCTTCAATAGCTTTTATGGCTGCTTCTTTTATAAAACCTGGGGTATTAAAGTCAGGTTCACCTAGACTTAAACTTATTACATCTACTCCATTATTTTTTAATTCTCTAGCTTTGGCTGCCATAGCAAGGGTAGCAGAAGCTGGCAAATTTTCAATTCGTTCTGAAAGTTTTTTCATTATGGTTATGTTTGTAGATTTAAAGATGTAAAAATAAATTAATTGTTTCAAAACTTGTGGAACTTAAAAAAAAATTTCCTGTACTATCAAAATCACAACTTGACAAGTTTCTGTTGTTTGAGAAAATAATTAAAAAATGGAATAATAAAGTAAATTTAATTTCAAGAAAAGATATAGATTTTTTATTTGAAAGGCATATTTCTTATTCTTTAGCAATTACATTTTTTTTCAAATTTAAATCTAAAACGAAAATACTAGATGTGGGTACTGGTGGTGGTTTCCCAGGTATTCCACTTGCTATATTTTTTCCTGATGTTGATTTCACATTAATTGACAGAACTGAAAAGAAAATAAAAATCATTGACTTTATTAAAGAAGATTTAAAAATTAAAAATATCAGGACTGTAGTTGGAGATGTAAAAAATTTAAAATCTAGATTTGATTTTGTTCTAGGTCGTGCTGTCTCAAAAATGGAAAAATTTGTACCGCTTGTCAAAAAAAACATTCTGATCCAAAAAGACGAATCTGGAATAATCTATTTAAAAGGAGGTGATCTTACTTATGAAGAGGAAAGATTTCCAAATATTAAAATATATCTTTTAAAAGATAGGTTTAAATCGAATTTCTTTGAAACAAAAAAAATCATATATATACCACAAAATGATTTTTAAAATTTTATCCCAAAAACGGATATTTGTAGTCCTTCGGGGTTAACAAAGGCTCTTTTATAAGCCTTGGAGAAACCCATCTAAGCAAATTTAATTTTGAACCGGCTTTGTCATTTGTTCCTGATGCCCTCGCTCCTCCAAAAGGTTGTTGCCCTACAACAGCTCCACTAGGCTTATCATTTATGTAGAAATTTCCAGCAGAGTTTTCCAATTCATGTAATGCCTCTTTAATAGCATATCTGTCTTTCGCAAAAATTGCACCTGTCAACGCGTACTCAGAAGTTGTATCAACAATTTTCAAGGTCTCACTATAATCATTATCATCATAAATATAAACTGTTACAATAGGTCCAAATAATTCTTTTTCCATAGTAATGTACTTAGGATTTGTGGTAACCAAAACTGTGGGTTCAACAAAATAACCAACCGAATCATCACAACCCCCCCCATAAAGTACCTTAACATCTTTTGCAGATTTTGCATCTTGAATGACATTTTTTAGTCTTTCAAAAGCACCCTTATGAATTACAGCTGTAATAAAATTTTTAAAATCTCTAGGAGGTCCTATTTTGATTTCACTTAATTTATTTCCAATCCTATCCAAAACTAAGTTTCCAATTGATTTTGGAAGATAAACTCTTGATGCTGCGGAACACTTTTGGCCTTGAAATTCAAATGCACCACGAATTATAGCAGTTGAAACTTCTTTTACGTTTGCAGATGGATGAACCATTATAAAATCTTTTCCACCTGTTTCACCTACTATCCTAGGGTAATTTCTATAAAGATCAATATTATTCCCTACTTTTTTCCAAATATTTTTAAATACTGAGGTAGACCCAGTAAAATGAATACCAGCAAATTCTTTTGAAGATAAAACCTGATCTGTAATCATTTCTGGATCACCGAAGATCATATTTATAACTCCGTCTGGAAGACCTGCTTCCTCAAATATATCCATAGTTACTTTTGCGGAAAAAATTTGATAATCACTTGGCTTCCATACAATAGTGTTACCCATTAGCGCCGGAGCTGCACACAAATTTCCACCTATTGCCGTGAAATTAAATGGACTAATTGCGTAAATAAAACCTTCCAATGGACGATATGACAATTTGTTCCAAGTTCCATCTGAAGAAATGGGTTGTTCGTTATATATCTCTTCAGCAAATTTCACATTAAATCTCAAAAAATCTGCAAATTCGCAAGCCGCATCAATCTCTGCCTGGTGAATTGTTTTTGATTGGGCAATCATAGTTGATGCATTTATAATTTTTCTATAGGGACCACAGATAAGTTCAGCTGCTTTTAAAAAAATACTTGCTCTTTCTGAAAACCCAAGGTCATTCCATTTATTTTTTGCACTTAGCGCACTTTTAATTGCTAAATCAACATGATCTTTATTTGCTACTGAGTAAGTTCCTAAATTATGTTTGTAATCATGAGGGGGAAACATCTCATTTTTTTCTTTTGTTTCTATTTCCCTACCATCTATTTTAAGTTTTATATCGAATTTTGTGTTATAAAGATCATCATATGTTTTGAGTACCTCTTCTTTTTCCCTGCTGCCTGGAGCGTATAAAAGGACTTCCTCATTTTCTAACCTTGGGCTTTTAATAAAACTATTTTTCATTATTTAAATTTTAATTGAGTGTAAAAGTAGCTGCTAGATCAAAAACTGGAATTTCAACCTCAAATTCTTTAGCGGTAGAAAAATTAATCATTGTGTAGAAACCACCCATAGATCCGATTGGTGAAGTTAACAAACAATTAGAGCTATAGGTGTGAGAAACACCTGATTTCAAAATAGGTTTTTGTCCAATTACACCATCTCCTTCAACAAAGTATGGTCTTCTATTTGTTTGTAATATTTTCCAGTTTCTATTAATCAACTGAACAACATCATTACTTTGATTTTCTATTTTAACAGTATATGTAAAAGCATAATTAATCAAACCCTCATTTAAGAAGTCACCATTATACTCCGTAATTACTGAAATCCTTATACCTTTTGTTATTTGTTGAAACATAATAAAATCTTACTTCAAGTTAACTAAAAAAAACTTTCCAAAAAAGAAGAAATCAATCGATGACTAATATTTGAGTTCGAATGAATTTATTCTACCAACTCCAATTAGGTTATCATATAAATCTTCAAAACCTTTTTTGTATACTAAAACTGTATAACTATTTTCAGTTTGATAAAATGAACCTGAGATTTTATTTTTCGAAATTTCATTGTTTGTTTTGATTATATATTTATAGTTATAAAATCCTTGCTTTAACAATAAAATACCTTCAAAAGTCTCCAAACTCGGATTATAAATCATCTCATTCTCATCTGTCAAATCATAATTATTAAATTTTCCATACACGTAAATTTTTGAGCTATCAATTTCAAACTGTCGTGCTAAGCTAAAGTATACTACACTGTAATCGGATTCGTTATTAGGATTTTCACCTTGGGTTGTAGCTGTAACAAAATCTCCATTTAAGTCAGAATAATTTGAATAATTTAAATTACTTCTTGGATTATCGGTAAATAAAAAATGTTGATAAACATTCTCTTTTCTAACAAAACTTATGTTTTGATTCGTTGACCTTAAATCTTTAGTATCAAAAAAAAGATACTCGTTTCCTCCTTCAAATTCAGATTCCCCATCATACCTATAAATAAGTTTATCATTTTCAATAAATTGAGGTTTTAAAATTATTTTTGAATTATCCCACTGGTCATTTTGAAGCAGAGTGACTTTTACATCAGTATTTGGATTTCGAATTTTATAGCTAAGGGTATTTATAACAAATTGAACATTTTGATGGGTATAAAATCTATTTTTATTTTGAGATGGATAAATATTCAAATCAACACTAACCTTTTCATCTAGTATTAAGAATTTTCTCTTTAGAATTATATTATCATCTGAGTCTAATATCTCTAATATATAGTTCCCTGAAATTTTAAAACTTACATCATTATTTGGGAGTGATAATTTATAGTTTGTATATCTTTGGAGTGTTCCATAAGAACTTTTAATATCTTCAATTAGATTATTATCATTGCCATCTAAGTATTCAGATTTTAGAAGGTTACTTGCGTTCCAATCAAAATCACAATGAATAATATTATAGTAATAAAAATTTTCCTTACCACTAACGTCATCAAAAAATAGAAATAGTTTTTGATTCATTTTTATTATTGGGAATTGAGAATTAAAAGATCCACCATAAAAGATTACTGTTTTGATAAATGGGTTTTTTTCTAAAGTTTTTTTTGAATTAGAAAACAGGAATGTTAGAGAACAAAAAAATGATAAAAAAATTACCTTAGTTTCCATTTAACTAATATATGAAATCAACTTTGAAATATCCTCATTTTTCTTCTACCTTAGGAGCACTATTGACTATAAGAAAATTATATGATTTAGTTTAAAAATATCTTTTAATAGATATATTAAATTATTAAATTTACGTGCGATTTGAATTAAATAGTATAATATGTCACCAGACATAAAAATAAGAAAAGGGTTTAATTTAAACCTGAATGGAGAGGCAAATAAAATTCTATCGGAATCCGAGCGGTCAAACACCTATGCTTTAAAGCCAACTGATTTTTTCTGTCTCAAACCCAAGCTTCTAGTCAATGAAGGTGACAAAGTTAAGAAAGGCACACCTATATTTTTTTCAAAAAATAATCCAAGAATACATTTTGTATCGCCAGTTGCTGGCGAAGTTTTAGCAATATCTAGAGGCGAAAAGAGAAAAATTCTTGAAGTTGTTATATCAAGTAAAAATAATAATAATGATTCTGTAAAATTTAAAACAACAGATTTTAAAAATCTTTCTGCAGATGAAATTAAAGATATATTACTCAGATCTGGGTCATGGCCCTTTATTTTACAGAGACCTTATGGTATTATAGCTCAACCAGAAGATAAGCCAAAAGCTATTTACATCTCAACCTATTCAACTTCACCATTAGATGTAGACTTCGATTTTATTTTAAAAAACAAAAAAGGTGATTTTCAGTTAGGTTTAAGTGTATTATCTAAGTTAACAGACAACGTTTACCTAACTGTTGATTCAAATTTCCCGGGTTTTTTTAAAAATATAAAAGATGCCACAATCTTAAGTGTTCAAGGACCACATCCAGCTGGTAACGTAGGTGTTCAGATTCATAATTACAGACCAATTTCACCTGGTGAAAAAGTATGGACTGTGAAACCTGAAGATGTTTCAAATATTGGATATTTATTTAAAAATGGAGAGTTTTGTTCTTATCGAACTTTAGCTGTTGTGGGGCCAACCGTTAAAAATCCGCAATATTTTACATCTATAATTGGTGCATCTATTTCTAGTATTTTGAAAAAAATAGAAGTTGATAAATCAAAAGAATGTAGATTAATAAATGGTGATGTTTATTCTGGTAAAACCATTAATATAGACGGTTATTTATCTTATAGTAACAATTTACTTACAATTATCCCTGAGGGGAAAAACTATAGAATGTTTGGATGGTTGCCGTTTAAAGATAATTTTATTCCAAGCATTTCTAAAACATCATTTTCAAGGTTTATAAACAAAAAAAGATTGGAAGTCAGTACAAACTTAAATGGAGAGGAAAGAGCAATGGTTGTTACCGGAGAAATGGAGAAAGTTTTTCCTATGGATATTTATCCAATGCAGTTAGTGAAGGCTTGTTTAAACCAAGATATAGAAAGAATGGAAGCCCTTGGTATATATGAAGTTGTTCCAGAAGATTTTGGATTAATTGACTTTAGTAGTTCTTCAAAAATCGAAGCTCAGGAAATAATCAAAAAAGGAATTGAATTAATAATTAATGAAGAGAGTTAATATTTTATGGAATTTATTAGAAAAAGACTAGATAAAATTAGAAAACCTTTTAACAAGGGGGAAAAGTTCGAAAGGTTAGCACCTGCTATAAACGCTTTTGATACTTTTCTTTTTGTCCCGAATCACACAACAAAGTCTGGTTCACATATACGTGATGCTGTTGATTTAAAAAGAACAATGGTTACTGTAATTATAGCCCTATTACCTGCTTTATTTTACGGAATATACAACACTGGTTATCAGTATTTTATACAAACTGGTCTAGAATTTACCTTCTTAGATGCAATGATTCACGGGTCAAAAAAAATATTTCCTATGATAGCAGTATCCTATACTGTGGGACTATTTATAGAATTTGTGTTTGCTATATATCGTGGACATGAGGTCAATGAAGGATATTTGGTAACAGGTTTGCTAATACCAATGATTATGCCTGTTGACATACCATTATGGATGGTTGCTGTGTCTGTAGCTTTTGCGGTTCTAATAGCTAAAGAAGCCTTTGGAGGCACTGGAATGAATATTTTGAATCCAGCTCTGACTGCTAGAGCCTTCGCTTTTTTTGCCTATCCTACTTATATGTCTGGAAATAAAGTTTGGGTATCAGAAGCATCTAAATTAGACGGTATTTCAGGTGAGACAATTCTGGGGTATTTGGCTGCAGGTAACAATATCGACTACACTTTTATCGAAATGTTTAATGGTTCTATACCTGGCTCTATTGCTGAGACTTCTACTTTATGGATACTTGTGGGTGCAATAATTTTAATTTTTACTGGTGTTGCTAGTTGGAGAATTATTGTTGGGGGTATTTTAGGTGCATCGTTAGTAGGGTTATTATTTAATCTTTGGGGAATCAATCCTTTAATGCAATTTAATTGGATAAATCATCTAGTTGTTGGAGGCTTTGCTTTTGGAATAGTTTTCATGGCTACTGACCCAGTTTCCGCCTCTCAAACCCAGGCAGGAAAGTGGATATATGGATTTTTGGTTGGTGTATTCTGCATTTTAATAAGAGTATTTAATCCAGCATATCCTGAAGGAGTAATGCTAGCAATTTTATTAATTAATGTTTTTGCTCCAACGATCGATCATTATGTAATTGAGAGAAATATTAAGAGAAGACACTTAAGGTGGGAGTCATCAAAAATTAAATTAACCTAATTATGAATAAGGATAGTAATTTTTACACTTTTTTGTTCTCACTTCTAATGGTTTTAGTTGTTGCCTCTTCTTTAGCCTTAACTTCTGAATCGTTAAAAGAAAAACAAAATGAAAATGTTGTCAAAGAGAAAATGCAGAATATTATTTCAACTATAGGTGTAAAATCTGATAGAGACCAAGCTCAAGAACTTTATAAAAAATATATTAAAAGTGAATTAGCACTTCTTAGAGACGGAACTGTTGATGTAAATAAAGATGCATTTTTAATTGATCTTTCAACGGAAATAAAAAAAGATATTAATCAGCAGAGATACCCACTTTTTGTTGCTGAAATGGATGAAAAAAAATATTTTATAATTCCTCTTCGAGGTTCGGGTCTGTGGGATGCAATATGGGGATATGTTGCTTTAGAGGATGATATGTCAACTATAAAAGGAATTGTTTTTGATCATAAAGGAGAGACTGCTGGATTAGGTGCTGAAATAACCCAGCAATGGTTTCAAGACAGGTTTGTTGGTGAAAAAATATTCAATTCGAGTTCAAAACTTGTTGGAATAAATGTATCAAAATTGAATAATGATCCAAAGAATTTAGACAAAAATGATCATGAAGTTGATGCAATATCAGGTGCAACAATTACTGGTGATGGCGTTTCTGACATGATAATGGAAAGATTAAATCATTATATTTCTTACTTCAATAAATATAAATCAGACAATAATATTTTAGCAATGAAAGATTTACAAAATAAATTCAAAGCCATCTAATGAATAATCATTTAAATAACAAAACAATTAATGAATAGTAATAGAAAACCGTATCTATTTTTTATAAACAAAAAAAGTGAACCATTATTTTCAAAAAAAAACAAGGCTCTATTAAGTGATCCTCTCGATGACAACAATCCGATAACAGTTCAAGTTTTAGGTATATGTTCTGCTTTGGCCATTACTGTTCAATTAAAACCAGCTCTTGTAATGACCATGTCTGTTGTATTTGTAATGGGTGCATCAAATGTTATTATATCTATTTTAAGAAACTTGATTCCGAATAGAATTAGAATTATTGTTCAACTTGTTGTTATAGCTTCACTAGTTGCCTTAGTAGAACAAGTTTTAAAAGCCTATTCGTATGATGTTTATAAAGAGTTATCAATATTCATAGGGTTAATAATTACAAATTGTATTGTTATGGGTAGATTGGAAGCATTTGCTCTTGGTAACGGT
>CENJ01080672.1_pt1 | contig 14970 bp, 10 predicted proteins | sample 356161 | NCBI WGS metagenome assembly CENJ01 (sample SAMEA2619531, study PRJEB7988) | marine metagenome | biome: marine biome (ENVO:00000447); feature: surface water layer (ENVO:00002042); material: "saline water (ENVO:00002010), including plankton (ENVO:xxxxxxxx)" | depth 5 m
AAAACACTCTATCTAAATAAAAATGGAATTAAATAAAGATGAGATATTAAAAAATATCAATAGTTTTTTGGGTGCGGAAAATGAATTAGCTATTAAGGAAGCTGAACACCAAATAAAGATATTTGAAGTAATTCTTGAAAAAGAACTTAAAGAATATCAAAAAACAGATTCTAAGGAAATTGAAAATCCAGAAAAAGATTCCAAAAACAATGAAATTATTAGATCAATCAAACAATTTAGAGATGATTTAAAAAGAAAAAAAGAAAAAAGAAAATTTGAAGAGAAAAAAAATACTGAAAGCAAAAAACAAATTCTTAAAGAATTTGAAAATCTAATTAATAGTAAAGAAAAACTTAGTGATTTAGCAAATGGAATAAAAGAAATTAGAAATAAATGGAATAAAGTTGAAAATGTATCAATTCCAAACGAACATATTTTACAAAAAGAATTCAGTAAGCTAAATGAAGCTTTCAATTATAATTTTAATATATATAAAGAACTAAAAGAAAATGATTTAAAAAGAAATTTTTCCCTCAAAAACCAAATCATTTATGAAATAAAAGAGCTCGTAAAAATTAAAGACACCAAAAAAATTCAGACAGAATTAAAATTATTACAAAGCAGATGGGAAGAAATAGGCCCCACATTTAAAGAGCATTGGGATGAAATAAAGAAAAACTATTGGGCTGAAGTAAATTTAGTTCAAAAAAGAATTAGAGAATTTTACATTAATTTAAAAACCAGTCTTAAGGAAAATTTAGATATTAAAATCAAATTAATTAAAGAAGCTAAAGATTTAGCTAATGAAGATATATCAAACCCAAAAAAATTAGAAAACATAACATCTCAGTTCAAAAAAATTCAAGAAAAATGGAAAAAAACTGGACCTGTTCCAAGGAATGTAAGTGATGAAATATGGAAAGACTTTAGGTCTCATTTTGATGAGTTTTTCAACAGAAGAAATGAAATTCTCAATACTGAAAAGGGTCAACTTAAAGAAAATTATAACGCAAAACTATTATTAATTGAAACTGCAAAAAAATATGTTGAAAATGTAGCAAATGATAGTAATCCCTTATTGATAAAAAAACTTCAAGAAAAATGGAAAAATATTGGTCATTCTGGAAGGTTTGCGGAACAAAAGCTTTGGAAAAAATTCAGAATTCAATGTGATAATTTCTTTGATGCAAAAAATAAAAACAAAAACGCTGCTATTTCTAAAGAGAAAGAAAATCTTAAAATTAAAATTTCTCTATTAGATGAAATAAAAAATGAAACTATAATTAACTTTTCTAAAATTATGGACTTTATTAAAAGATTTCAAGAAGTCGGTGAAGTTCCAAGAAAAAAATCAATAGAAATAACCAAGAAATTTGATGAAATTATAATACATCATTGTACGAATAGTGAATTTTCTAATGAGCAGAATCATCAAATTAAAAGAGCAGTAAAAGCTTCATTTTTGTCTAATTCTTCCAACCCGGAAAAAGCTTTTGTAGATGAAAAAAATAGAATAAATAAATTGATCAATCAAATTATAAAAGAAACAACCCAACTGGAAAATAATTTAAGTTTTTTTTCAAACGCTAAAGGTAAAATGTTTGATGACTTTCAAATTAAGATTCAAAAAAATAATGAGAAAATCATTGATTTGAGAGACGAATTGAAAAAATTATCTGAAGCATTTCATAATTAATAAATTTCTTTATTGTATTATAGCTTATAATGAGTTCAGATATTTTATTTAAGGATGATTCTATGGTTTTTGGACTTTTGATGATTTCATTAGGACTGGTTTTTTATACAGAATCTCTAAACAAAGGTTTCTGGCCAAAATTTTATAAAATTGTTCCTGGTCTTTTTATGGCTTATTTGATACCAGCTGTTCTGACTTCTTTCGGGATTATTGCTCCCGAATGGGAATCAGTGAATAGTACTGGAGAATTAATTATCCAAAAATCCAATCTTTATTACGTAGCAAGTAGGTATTTACTTCCTGCTGCTTTAGTTTTAATGACTCTCAGTATTGACTTAAAAGCTGTATTTGGGTTGGGATGGAAAGCATTAGCCATGTTTTTTACTGGGACGATTGGTATTATAATTGGTGGACCAATTGCTATATTATTAATATCTGCAATCTCACCAGAAACTGTTGGTGGTATTGGCCCTGATGCTGTTTGGCGAGGTCTTTCAACTCTTGCAGGAAGTTGGATTGGCGGGGGAGCCAACCAAACTGCAATGTTAGAAATTTATGGATATAATCAACAATTATATGGTGGAATGGTATTTGTTGATATTGTGGTAGCTAATATTTGGATGTCTATTATATTAATAGGAATCGGTAAATCAGATAAAATTAATAATTGGTTAAATGCTGATAACTCTTCTATAGAATCTCTCAAAGAAAAGGTTTCTAGTTTTTCAAAAAAAGTTAATAGAAACCCTTCTTTAACAGACATCATCATTATTATGTCAATCGCTTTTGGAACTGTAAGTTTTGCTCACTTTTGTTCTGGATTTCTAGGCCCTTCTTTTAAAAATTATATTTCTAATATTGAAAGTGCAAGTTCAAGAAATATATTTACTTTTTTAGAATCAAAATTCTTTTGGCTTATTAGTATTTCTACAATTATTGCCATTTTACTATCTTTTACAAAAGCTAAAAACTATGAGGGAGCTGGCGCAAGTAAATTTGGGAGTGTCTTTATTTATATTCTTGTTGCAACTATTGGAATGAAGATGGATCTTAAAATGATATTTGATAATTTAGGATTAATTTCTATTGGATTTGTTTGGATGTTTATTCACGCAGCTCTTTTAATATTAATTGCAAAAATGATTAAAGCACCTTACTTTTTCTTAGCCGTTGGAAGTCAAGCAAATGTAGGAGGAGCAGCTTCTGCGCCCATTGTAGCATCTGCTTTTCATCCATCACTGGCAACTGTTGGAGTATTACTTGCTGTAGTTGGATATGCAGTTGGAACTGTAGGTGCAATAATTTGTACTATTTTAATGGAAATTAGTTCGTAAAATAAGTGTATAAATTTCTTTTAAAAATATTGGGTTGGAAAGTTGATGAAAATGTTCCAAAAGAATATAAAAGATGTGTTTTAATTGGTGCGCCACATACAAGTAATTGGGATTTATTTTATTCAATATTTCTTTTTAAAATTTTAAAAATACCCTATAAATTTACCATAAAAAAAGAATGGTTTAGATTTCCATTCAATTTAATTATTAGACCTTTAGGAGGTTTACCAATAGACACAAAAAATAAGACTATTGGCGGAAATGTAAATGTGATGGCTGAATTATTTAAGGGAAATAATGATTTTGCAATGGGAATTACACCTGAGGGGACTAGATCACTAAGAACTAAGTGGAAAAGTGGTTTTTATCACCTTGCAAAAGATAATAATCTTCCTATTTGCTTTGGCTATTTAGATTATAGAACAAAAACTGCAGGAATTGGAGGACCTATATATACTTCAGAAAATAAGGAGTTTGACATGAAAAAAATAATGGAATTTTACAAGAAAAAAACTCCGAAAAATCCAGATAATTTTTCATTAGATTTAAGATATATTTAAAGTTGTTGCCTATTTTTATAAAATAGATGCATACAAATAACGTGTGGAAAACTAATTGCAGAAAGAAAAATAAAAGAATAAACAACTGCATGTTTTAAATCTAATTTCAAAAAATAATTAAAAATTAGAAATAATAATATGGCTCCAATATTAAAAGGGAGCGCATTTAAATACATTTTTAAATGAGAGAATTTCAATTTATTTTTTAGATGCATCCATCCGATAACACTATGTTGAAAAATAAAATACAATCCAAAGGTTAGAAGAAGTCCATTTGAAGATGAAATATAAAAAAATATAATCATTAAAATCCAACTAATATTTCTTTTAGCAACAGCTATAATTAAAGGGATTATTAAAATTAAATTACCTATTGATTTAGTGTCAAAAGATAAAGTTGGAATACGAATTGACATTACTGAAAGTATATTTATAAATTCTAAATAATGAGTAAGAAAAATAGAAATAAATAATATACTTCCCCATAAAAAACCAATAAATGAATTTTTTATTCCCCAGCTTATGGTTTCAGTACTTCCAAAATGCCAAGCAGAATAAATTAAAAAAAATAATAACGCAAATGCTGGACTCCAATACCATAATAGTAAAATTGGAGTCATTAATGATAAATAAATAGACACAAATTTAATTGTGATTTTTTTGTTACTATTTAGTGACTCTGTCAAATGGTCTAATGCACCGTGTGGAATTCCAATTGCTAACATTCCAAAGATAAGAACAATAAGATTTAAATTAGATAAATTAAAAATCTCTTCATTGGGAGAACTCTTATCAATATAAAGATATAAAATCATTAAGACAGGAAAAATTAAATTTTTAAACCTCCAAAAAATCCAGTAAAAGACTGCCTTCACAAACAAACCTATTTGTAATTTTGAAAACATAGAAAGATCTTCCTTGAAAGAAGTTTTCTCATCAAGAAATTTAAGGACAAATCTTGCGGACTTAATTTTGAATAGTCTTTCAAAAATAAATTTTCCATTTTTAGGCCATAGAGTTAAAATTATAAGTAGTAATTGATCATAAAAATGAAATCTTTTATTAGTTTTCACTTTAGCAGACTTTAATTTTCCCTTTTCACAAATTAATCTTGCATGATTGAACATGTTCTTAAAAGCATATCCGGTACTTGGTTTAACATTACCTGCTCTAGTTCCTATATGCACCCACTTGTCGACTGACATTTGTTTTGGTAAAACAGAACTCATAGGAATTATCCCTTTTTCAGAGTCAATAACCTCATAGTCTCCAAAATATTTTTTCAAAAAACCATCTAATTCCTTTCTAGCTTCGTCTTCTTTGAGAAGTTCTTTTCCAAATCTTGTCAGTTCTACTAAAGCAGAGTTTTTAGAATACGGCAGTATATAGACGAATTGAGTAGCTTTTTTTTGAGAAACTCTGAAATCCATCATATGATAAACATCTGGATTGAGGTCTTTTTCATTAAAATTCACTTTTAATCCAAAAAATGATTGAGAAATATTGAATTGATTATCTGTAAGATTTATAAAATTAGGGGGTCTGCTGTCAAAAACCCACTCTGAAAAATATTGGTTTTTAGTCGTTGTAATCTTAATTTTAGAATGTTGCTCAATTAAGTCAACTTTTTCTCTTTTGTGGACAATATCATACTTTTTAATAATTTTTCTAGCCCATTTGTAAAGATCTTTACTGTCTACATGAAAGTATTCTACTGGGTTAATAAGAGAACTTTTATTATCATTAATCTGGATACTTGTCCAACTATTAGAAATTATTGATTTAAAATTTTGATATATTTCATCATTTTTCTCAGCCCAAAAACAGAACGTTTTATCATTTTCAAGTTTATCGCTAGGTTCAATTATTAGAATTTTTTTATTTTTTAAAAGGGATTTTTTTTCCATTTCAATCATTAGTATACAAGTGCTTGCACCCCATCCTGTAAAGACTAAATCAAAATGACTATTATCAATCAATTTTATAAATGTTTCCAAACAATATACAACAAATAATATTTTTTATTTATAAATAATTTACTTCTTTTTAAGTGATCATTAATAACTGTCATTTTTAAGAAAAATAATTTTATCTTCGAGCAAAATATGAAGATTATAATTAAAAGCATATTATTTCTTTCTTTGACTACTCTTCATTACAAAGACCTTAACGCACAGACCAAATTTCATTATTTAAATAATGCTACCATAAGAGGAACTGTTTATGAGAAAGAAACTGGTGAACCATCATTTGGAACCAATGTTAAAATAAAAGGAACAGGAACAGGGTCTTCTACAGATTTAAATGGTTTTTTTCAAATTAATAGGCTAAGTCCAGGAAAGGTTATTTTAGAAATATCAAATATAGAATTTAAGACAATTGAGGAAGAAATTGAATTAAAGGCAGGTAAAATTATTACCAAAAATTTCTTCATGGAGGTTAACGATGAAGTACTTGATGAGTTCGAATATAGTGCTGAAGCAGAAGAGAGAAAAACTGAAGTGAAAATGTCTGTCATTACTGCTACTCCTAAAGATATGGCCAGAGTAGTTGCTATTGGAGGAGAACCAGATTTTGCCCAATATTTACAAACAACTCCTGGTGTAATAACCACAGGCGATCAGGGTGGACAAATGTATATTCGCGGTGGCTCTCCAATACAAAACAAAGTATTACTTGACGGTATGACTATTTACAACCCATTTCATTCTATTGGTTTTTTCTCCGTTTTTGATACTGACATTATGCGCAGCGCAGATATTTACACTGGGGGGTTTTCAGCTATGTATGGCGGAAGAATATCATCTATTATGGATATAACCACGATTGATGGAAATAAAAAAAGACATGCTGGTAAAATTTCTGTTAATCCATTTGGTTCTAAATTTAAATTAGAAGGTCCCATTAAAAAATTAAATGAGACTAATAGCAATTCTACAGCTTCTTATATTTTTTCTGGAAAGACTTCATATCTAGAACAAACTTCCAAAAAATTATACAACTATATTGACTCTAATGGTTTACCATTTAATTTTACTGATTTATATGGAAAGGTTTCTATAAATGGAGTTAGTGGGAGCAAGGTTAACTTTTTTGGATTTAGTTATAATGATAGAGTTAGATACAAGTCCGTTTCAGACTTAAATTGGAATTCTTGGGGAGTTGGGTCAAACTTTGTTGTGGTTCCAGCAAGTTCTCCAGTATTAATAATGGGGAAGTTTAATGTGAGTGATTATAAAATTTCTTTATCTGAACTTGATCCAATTAACGAAGGAGATACTCTAAATCCTAGAGAAAGTAGGATAAATGGATTTAACTTAGGTTTTGATTTTAAATATTTTCTTGGAGAGAATGAAATTAAATATGGAATTGAAGTCAATGGATTTACAACAGACTTTAATTTCTTCAACAGTGTTGGCAGAAAAATTGAACAAAAAAATAACACAACCGAACTGGCTGGTTATGTTGATGGTAAAATTATTAAAGGACTTTTGGTAATAAATCCAAGTTTCAGAGCTCAATATTACGCATCTCTTAGGAATTTTTCTCCAGAGCCAAGAATTGGTCTCAAATACAATATATCCGAAAAATTTAGAATAAAAGCTGCATCAGGACTTTATTCACAAAATTTAATTTCTGCTAACTCAGATAGAGATGTAGTTAATTTATTTTATGGATTTCTTTCAGGACCGGACAATTTACAAGATTCTATTAAGCTGGATAATGGTAAAACTGTAGCTAGAAAACATTCTTTACAAAAAGCAACTCATGCGATTTTTGGATTTGAAGTTGATTTAGCTAAACATTTAACACTTAACGTCGAGGGATATTACAAATGGTTCAACCAATTAAGTAATATTAACAGGAATAAATTATATGAAGAAACTGACGATGTAGAGGAAGTACTTAGAAAAGATTTCATTATTGAAACTGGAGATGCATACGGTACCGATTTTGTATTAAAGTATGACAATGATAAAACTTATTTATGGGTGGTTTATTCTATTGGAAAAGTTACTAGGTGGGATGGAATTAGAACATACTCTCCTTTATTTGACAGGAGACATAATATCAACTTAGTTGGAACTCAAAATTTTGGGGATGGATGGGAAGTAAATGCGAGATGGAATTTTGGTAGCGGACTGCCTTTTACGCAAACTCAAGGATATTATCATACTATTGATTACTCACAGGGAATCAATACAAATATTACCACAGCAAATGATGATCAACTTGGAATAATATATGCTGACTTAAATCAAGGTAGATTATCATCCTATCATAGATTAGATCTGGCTATTAAAAAGCATATCGATCTTAATGAAAAATCAACAATAGATATCACAATGAGCGTTACTAACGTTTACTCTAGAAAAAACATCTTTTATGTTGATAGAATTACGACTGAAAAAGTTTATCAACTTCCTCTTCTTCCAAGTCTTGGAGTAAGTTGGAAATTTTAAACTCTATATTGTGAATTACTATTAAAATTTAATAGTAACTTTGATACCCGTATATAAAATATTTATGCGGAATGTCATCTTCAACTAAATATATTTTTGTAACTGGTGGAGTAACTTCATCTCTTGGTAAAGGAATTGTCTCTGCTTCTCTAGCTAAGCTACTCCAAGCTAGAGGATTTAAGGTAACCATTCAGAAACTTGATCCCTATATAAATGTAGATCCAGGTACATTAAATCCATATGAACACGGGGAGTGTTATGTTACAGATGATGGTGCTGAAACAGATTTAGATTTAGGTCATTATGAAAGGTTTTTGAATATTTCAACTTCTCAAAATAATAATGTAACAACTGGAAAAATTTATCAAACTGTAATTGATAAAGAAAGAAGGGGTGATTATTTAGGGAAAACAGTTCAGGTTATTCCTCACATTACTAATGAAATTAAAGAGCATATACTCAAACTCGGAAAAGACAAAAACTATGATGTTGTCATAACAGAAATTGGGGGAACTGTTGGAGATATTGAATCTTTACCTTTTATAGAATCTATAAGACAATTAAAATGGAATTTAAATAAAAACGTACTATTTATTCATTTAACTCTTATTCCATACCTATCAACTTCAGGAGAGCTTAAGACAAAACCGACCCAGCATTCTGTTAAAACTCTGTTAGAATATGGTATTCAACCAGATATTTTAGTTTGCAGAACAGAGTACCATTTGGATAATGGATTGAGAAATAAGATTGCCCTTTTTTGTAATGTAGATCAAGAATGTGTTATTGAGTCTATAGACGCTAAATCTATTTATGAAGTTCCATTACTAATGCTAAAAGAAAAGTTAGATACTGTTGTTTGTCAAAAACTAGAGCTAGATCAAGAAATTGAACCCGACTTAAAAAAGTGGAATGAATTTTTAAATAATCTACAAGACCCTAAAAAAGAAATAAATATTGCATTAATTGGTAAATATGTTGAGCTTAAGGATTCCTATATTTCTATTGCTGAATCATTAATTCATGCAGGATCAAAAAATAAGACTAAAGTTAATTTACATTGGATTCACTCTTCAAAATTAGAAGATGAAAATTATTCAAAATTATTAAAAGATATAAATGGAGTCATTGTTGCGCCTGGATTTGGATCTAGAGCAATTGAAGGTAAAATAAAAGCAGTTGAATATGCTAGGTTAAAACAAATTCCGTTTCTAGGCATTTGCTTAGGAATGCAATGTGCTGTTATAGAATTTGCAAGAAATGTTTTGAAAATGGAAAATGCCCATTCAACAGAAATTGATTCTCAATCAGAGTTCCCAGTCATTAGTATGATGGAAGAGCAGAAACAACTTGAAAAAATGGGAGGAACCATGAGGCTGGGTTCCTACCAATGTGACATTGAACTAAATACTTTATTACACCAAATTTATTCCAAAAAAACTATTCACGAAAGACATAGACATAGATTTGAATTTAATAATCAATTTATAGATGATTTTGAATCAAATGGAATGATTTTCTCTGGAAAGAATATAAAAAACAATTTAATGGAAACTATTGAAATACCAACTCATCCATGGTTTATAGGGGTCCAATTCCATCCAGAATATAAGAGTACTGTTGAAAATCCCCATCCAATATTCTTGAGTTTAATTAAAGCTGGATTAGAACACGCTTCATCAGTTAAATAAGTAAATTGTGTCTCCTGAAGAAATAGTTGAAAAAATGATTGCCAAAGACTCATTTAGTAAATGGCTAAATTTAGATATTATCAACATAAAAAAGGGTTCTTGTATTTTAAAAACAACTATTACCAAAGAAATGACCAACGGATTTAAACTATCTCATGGGGGGATTTGCTTTAGCATTGCAGATAGTTGTTTAGCTTTTTCTGCCAATTCTTATGGAAGAATCTCTCTGACGAAATCTGCAGAAATTCAATTTATTAAAAAGGTAAATATTAATGATACCATCACTGCAAAGTGCCATCGTTCAGAAATTGATAAAAATAATTTCAATATTGATTTGATTAATCAACACCAAGAAAAAATCGCAAATTTTATAGGCACAGTTCATTTCACCAATGAAGTTTGGTCATAAATTAAAACTTAAATTTGATTCATATTTGAGTTAACTTTAAAAAAAAATTAATGAAACCAGTATATATTTTTGATGCTATAAGAACTCCAATCGGAAACTTTGGAGGTTCATTAAGTAATATTAGAGCAGATGATTTAGCTGCTCACCCAATAAAGGAACTGATTAAAAGAAATAATAAGACTGATTGGGAGCATGTAGAAGATGTTATTTTAGGTTGTGCCAATCAAGCAGGAGAGGACAATAGAAACGTTGCGAGAATGGCTCTTTTATTAGCAGATCTCCCTTTTAGTATTGGTGGAGAAACTATTAATAGACTATGTTCATCAGGTTTGGCTGCAACTATAAATGCTTATAGAGCAATTTCAATGGGTGATGGCGACTTATTTATTACTGGAGGAATTGAACATATGACAAGGGGTCCATGGGTAATTTCTAAAGTTTCAAAAGCATTTGGTAGAGATGCTCAAATGCATGATTCCAGTTTTGGTTGGAGATTTATTAATCCAATTATGAAAAAAGTCTATGGTACAGATGGAATGGGTCAGACCGCTGAAAACTTAGTAGATTTATATAATATTTCTAGAGAAGATCAGGACTTGTTTGCCTACAATTCTCAGATGAAAGCTGCTAGAGCAAATGAAAATGGAAGGTTATCAAAAGAAATAAGTTCTATAACCATTCCCCAAAAAAAGAAAGAGGATATAATATTTTTAAAAGATGAATTTATTAAACCCCATACTACCATTGAAAAATTAAATTCACTTAGAACAGCATTTAGAAAAGAAAATGGTTCTGTTACTGCTGGAAACTCATCTGGATTGAATGATGGTTCTGCAGCCCTTTTAATTGGAAACGAATATGCCGCAAAGAAAAATAGCTTAACTCCAATGGTGAAAATTTTAGGTGCAGCTGTTGCAGGAGTCGAACCAAGAATTATGGGTATTGGCCCTGTTGAAGCTACTAAAAAGGTATTAAGAAGAACTGGATTATTATTAGATCAGATGGATATTATAGAAATTAATGAAGCTTTTTCTGCTCAAAGTTTAGCTTGTATTAGAGCCCTAAAACTGGAAGATAATGACCCTAGAATTAATCCAAATGGTGGTGCCATAGCTATTGGTCACCCACTTGGCATGACAGGTGCAAGATTATTACAAACTGCCGCTATTGAACTTAAAGAACAAAATAAGAAATATGCCTTAGTAACCATGTGCATCGGAGTTGGTCAAGGATATGCTGCAATAATTGAAAGGCCCTAGAAAATATGATTTATGAATTCAATAATATCATTCCAACTATTCATTCATCTTCATTTATCCACGAGCAAGCTAATGTAACTGGAAACGTTGAAATTGGTCAAAATGTATATATTGGACCAGGAGCTGTGCTAAGAGGAGATTGGGGGAAGATCATAATCGAAGATGGGAGTAATGTTCAAGAGAATTGTGTTATTCATATGTTTCCGGGAACCATTGTTCAGATAAAAAAAAGAGCTCATTTAGGACACGGATGTATCATTCATGGAGCTGTTATTGGTGAGAATTCCTTAATTGGGATGAATTCTGTTATTTTGGATGATGCAGTTATTGGAAATAATTGTATTGTAGGAGCTTTAACTCTTGTTAAAAGTGAAATGAAAGTTCCTGACAGGAAAATAATCATTGGCAATCCTGGAAAAATAATTAAAGATGTTTCAGATGAAATGCTTATTTGGAAGAATGAAGGAACTAAACTGTACCAGAAACTTCCTTCTGAGTGTTTCAATTCACTAAAAGAATGTATTCCAAACAAAAAAAAAATAGCTACTAAAAATCAAGACCGAGTATATAAAACTTGGAAAAAAACTAAAGAATAAAAAACTTATAAAAAGTTATTCTTTTTCATCCATTCATCATTGTACATTTTACCAACATACCTGCTTCCTGAATCATGTAGTAATACTACAACAACATCATCTTTAGTAAAATGTTTTTTTAATTGAATGACCCCTCTAACTGCTGCACCACAAGAATTTCCTGCAAAAATCCCTTCTTCTCTGGCTAATTTTCTTGTATAAATAGCTGCATCTTTATCAGTAACTTTCTCAAAACTATCAATTACATCAAAATTTACATTTTTTGGTAGAATATCCTCACCAATACCCTCTGTAATATAAGGGTATATTTCGTTTTCATCAAAAATGCCTGTTTCATGATATTTTTTAAAAACTGAACCATAAGTATCAATTCCCCAGACTTTAATATCTGGATTTTTTTCTTTTAAAAATTTTCCAACACCAGAAATAGTTCCTCCAGTACCAACTCCGACAACAAAATGAGTTACTTTTCCTTCAGTTTGCTTCCAAATTTCAGGTCCAGTTTGCTCATAATGAGCAACAGTATTTGAGGGATTATCATATTGATTAACATACCATGAATCCGGTATTTCGTTAGCAATTTTTTTTGATGTTGAATAATATGAACGTGGATCATCTGGTGTTACGTCAGTCGGACATACAACTACCTTAGCTCCTACAGCGCGAAGAATATCAAACTTTTCTTTTGATTGCTTATCTGTAGAAACACATATAAGTTTATAACCTTTTACAATAGCAGCTAAAGCAAGACCCATTCCTGTATTTCCTGAGGTTCCTTCAACAATAGTTCCTCCCGGTTTTAACCTACCATCTGACTCAGCATCTTCTACCATTTTTAAAGCCATTCTATCTTTTACAGAATTTCCGGGATTGAAGAACTCTACTTTAGCTAAAACTGTCGCACTGACCTCTTTGGCAATATTGTTTAATCGAACTAATGGGGTATTACCTATAGTTTCGAGAATATTATTAGCAACTTTCATTGAGAATTTTTGATAAAAGTAGAAAAACTAAGGATAAAATGAAGAAATTAAAACTTGATTATTGACCTAGTAAATTTAAAGCTTCTCTAGAGTTAATAATTTTGTTTTGAAATTCACCAACTATAAAACAATCAATTAAGCCACTATCAAAAAGTTTTGACCTGAACTTAAGGACGTTTTTATATTCCATAAAATCTCCCATAAAGTATTTTGTATATCCTTGTCCAGCATTTGTTTTTGCCATTACTGTTCCAAGTTTTTTGAAACTTGCCAATATATCATCAGGGACTTTTTCCTTAAAGGCACCTACCTGAACTCTAAATCTTACCATTTCAGGGTCTATTGGGTTTTCTGAAGCTTTAGAAGATACTTCAAGATTTTCTTTAAAGCTATCATTGACTTCAAATCCTGCTTCTTTTAGTGTAATTCTTTTTCCCTTTTGGAATGCTACTAAAAATGCATCATTATATCCAGAGAGAGAAAGATCAACTTTATGAGAAGCTGCTTTTGATTTGTCAATATATGAACCTGAGAAAAATCTGTATAATCCATCATCTCCTTTTATTCCAACAACATTAGGAATATCTTTGAAAACAGATTTTAAAATTTTTCTGTTAAAGGCTCCAATCTGAACTCTAAAAGTAGGTGCATTATCGTCAGGTACAATTACTGGTACCATATTTTCTTTATTGTCTAACTCAGGATCTGATTGATTTTCACTAGTCATTTCAGTCGAGTTAACAATTTTTTCAATTGGCTCATTTTCGGATAGTTTTACATCTTCATTTTCAATAATTTCAGGTGAATTAACAATTTTTTCTATTTGTTCGTCTACCAAAGGTTTGATGTCTTCATTTTCAGCAATTTCGACTACTCCTTGGACTTCAACATTATTTTGTTCTAGTTCTTTTATTTTATCTGATAATTCTTTTTCGTCATATCCACCAAGAACATACATAATAGAATCTCCGGATTCTTTAACTTGAAAATCTTTATCAGCAAGTTTTTCCCACAAATCTTCAGCTGAAACACCTTGAACATCCGAACCAATAACAATAAATAAATCTTTCTTGGGTTCTTCCTTTTCAACTTTCTTTTTATCAATTGCTGTGATTTTTGATCTTAATGGACCAGCATAAGATTTATTGATAATGGTATCCCATTCTGCATATTCACCAGTTGAGTCTTTGTACATTTTATAAGCCAGTAGAAAATCATCATCTGTCATTGTAACACCATCTTTATTTACAATTACATCTTCATATGTAAGTAATTCTTTATCAAATGAATTGGGAACTCCATCACTGTCATCATCAACAGGACATCCAAAAGCGTCAACTTGAGTATTTGGGAGAGTTTTAGCACACAAATCTATATGATCTACTATATTATCACCATCAGAATCAATAGAGTCTTCAAGAAGTAAATTCATAGAGACTTCGTCCATCAGTGGATCTAAAGGGGGGTCTTTCTTTTCTGCATTGAAGTCATATGCTACAGCTATGTGAGTATATAATAAGTTGTCTTTGCCTATTCCAAATGGAAAATTATTAGAATTATTAATTCCATCTACATAATCAGACGATATGAAATGCATGGCAGTTCCAACTCTAAACTTAATTTTATTACCAACATGAAGATGAGCCCCAACTTCAAGTGGAATACCTACAGCGTATTTATTTTCAGGTAGTACTTGGTCTCCAATATTTAAAACGCTTAAGTCACTATCAAAATCTATCTCATCGTTTTTATTTACATCCAATTCAGAATTGTATTCGATAGACTCTATTCCTAAATGTACATAAGGTTCAACAATGTGACCTTTTTTGAGAAATTGATTGAAATTATAATTAAAAGTAATACCACCTGACTTTATTGTAGATTGAAAACGAAGACCATTATTTCCTGCTGGAAGATAAGGACTTGGAGTATTTTGATTAACTGTTGCTTTTCCAAACATGGCATAAAAAGCAACATCT
>CENJ01083679.1_pt1 | contig 14961 bp, 22 predicted proteins | sample 356161 | NCBI WGS metagenome assembly CENJ01 (sample SAMEA2619531, study PRJEB7988) | marine metagenome | biome: marine biome (ENVO:00000447); feature: surface water layer (ENVO:00002042); material: "saline water (ENVO:00002010), including plankton (ENVO:xxxxxxxx)" | depth 5 m
AACTGGTAGATTAGAAGAATTATTTATGAGATTGGTAGATAAAAATGAAAAATAATAGAAATATTCAAATTACTGCATATAAAACTATAGTTAGAAAAGAAGTCTTAAGATTCTCAAGAATATGGAAACAGACTCTAATACCACCAATTATTACAAATATTTTATATTTTATAATCTTTGGAAATCTTATAGGCGAAAGAATTGGCCAGATTGAAGCATATAATTATACAGATTTCATATTTCCAGGCTTGCTTCTAATGTCTGTTATAACTCACTCTTATACAAATACAGTTTCGTCTTTGTATATCTCAAAATATCATAGATATATTGAAGAATTACTGGTCTCCCCTATTCAAAATTATACAATTCTTGCAGGCTTCATTACAGGGGGTGTAATTAGGGGGCTTTCAGTTGGTATTGTTGTTATATTAGCTGCGCAATTTTTTGTAACTTTTACAGTTCATAGTATTTTATTAATGCTTATTATAATTACTTTATCATCAACATTATTTGCAATGTGTGGTTTTTTAAATGGACTATTTGCAAATGATTGGGACGATATAAATGTAATACCAACCTTTATAATGACTCCTCTAACTTATCTAGGTGGAATATTTTTTTCAATATCTATGCTTCCGGGCATATGGCAAGATCTTGCGTTACTAAATCCTATTTTATACTTGATAAATGCTCTAAGATTTTCAATGTTGGGAATTACAGATGTAAGCATTATATTTTCATTATTTATAATCTTGCTTTTTAATACTGTACTTGTATCATTTTGCCTTTATTTTTTAAATGCAGGTAAGGGACTTAGAACATAAGAATTATTATATGAAACATAGGCAAAAAATTTTAGATGGTATTTGGAAAGAACTTGAGCTTAGCCTTAAAAAGTCTAAACATCCCTTTCATATATTTACTATAACGACAATAAATGGGGAGTTTCCAGATAGTAGATATGTTGTTTTAAGAAACGTTAATGCAGCAAAAAAAACTATATTATTTAATACGGATAAACGCTCAAGTAAAATTAAACATATAAAAGATAATAATAATGTGTGTGCATTATTTTATGATATAGTAAAAAAAGTTCAGCTTAGAATATATGGCAATATTGAAGAGGAAACAAACTTAAATATATTAAAAAATATTTGGAGCAATTCAAGAGAAATGAGCAAAAAATGTTATCTAAACAAATATGCTCCTGGAACAGTAATGGAAAATTCTAAAGATTATATGAATAATAATTCTGATATAGATATAAATGACGGATTTAGTAATTTTGCTGTGCTAAAAATAAAAATTGATAGGATAGATTGGCTAAACTTAAATCACCAAGGACATGAGAGATTAGTTTTTGATTTAAAACAAAACAAATCAAATTGGATTTCACCATGAGTTATTACACAAAGCATGTATTTATATGTACTCATCAAAGAGAAGATGGTAAAGAATGTTGTAATGATAAAAAGTCGTCTGAGATATTTGATTACGCTAAGAAAAAATGTATATCAATGAAAATTCAAAGAAAAGGTGGAATGAGAGTTAATAAAGCCGGCTGTTTAGATAGATGTACTGAAGGCCCAGTTCTTGTAATATATCCAGATAATATCTGGTATAAATACGAAACTAAAGATGACATTGACGAAATCATCACCTCTCATATAGTTAACGATAAAATTGTCCAGAGATTGAAAATATAATTTAGTACCACCATTTTTTAGATACAAGCCCTCTCAAGATCCAAAAAAATAAGTAAACTGAAAGCCCAACAAGTGCGAGCTTGCCCACCTGCAATATTTTGTACTCATCCATTTGGCCAGATATAGTAGATAGCGCAAAAATTGTTAAAAACATAAATACTGTTAGCCAAGCTGTTGCTAGCCAGAACAGACCTTCAAGAATTGTGTTTAGTAATTCTTTATCCATCTTTACAGGATATCATGTTAAAATTTATCAAACTATATATGGAGCAATAAAATGACTGATGAAATGTGTAAAAAAGATATTAGAGGTTTGTTAAAAACTTTTGGAGTTATGGCCGATGAAGCTATTGTAGGTCACATAGCAAAAAATCCTGGTGTTGATAATCTTAATTTTAAAATTACACTTGAAGATATTACAAATTATGATGATGCAAATACTGAAAGATTGAACATAGAAATTACTAAAGCTATTCAATGTAAATAATTTATTTACTTACTTTTTTTAAAAATTCCAAAGTAAGTTTCTTCATTTTACTATCATGTAAGAGTCCATGTTTTTTTGATAAAGCTCCTTTATCGATAACTATAGATTTACTTAAAGAATTTTTATTAATAAATTCGCCGCAATGTCCTTTCAAAATATCAAGTTGAAACCACGGATCGTGTTTTGCAACCATAGATAGCACCGGTTCATTATTTGGAGTATTTACACCTATATATTCAGGCCACCCTGCATTACATGTCCAACCCTCAACTATTCTTGCATGTACGTTCGCTTTTGGGTCTTCTGGATTATATGTTGCTGTTGTTATACCTCCTTCACTTAACCCAATTAAGAAAATATTATTCTCATCTACCCAATCTAATTTTTTTGCTCTTAATACAGCGTATTCAGCATCAATTTGTCTAATTTTGAGAACTTTTCGATACATGCCTCCTCTGTTTATGGTAGTATCGCATGATTGCGCATATTTTTTTCTTGCCATACTAGGTGGAGCTATAACTGCATAGCCATTTTTAGCAAAAAAATCTATCCTTTTTGCAGTGCCACTCCAATGACCAGAACAACCATGAAGATAAATTATAGTTTTATATTTCTTTTTTAAAATTTTTTCATTGTTATTGATCTCACCTATTGAGGTTCTAAAAACATTACCATTGCGTTTTGGTATCCTTACAAGAGCATTTATCCAAGGTAAATTTAGTTCGTCAGGGTTTAAAAAATCTTTCTCTAGCATTTTGCTATTATCAGTAAATGTTTTTGAAGAATTATGAAAGTCTGAGTAGAAATTATTATAATAACTTGAAGCAAAAGTGTTTGAAGACAAAAAAATAATCGAAATAATAGTAACTTTATACATTATGATATATTAATTTAAAAAATAAATTATGTATACTGTATATATAATTTTTATATTTTGATCCAGATCTTTATTAAATTTATATTTAATTATTATTATATATAGTACACTTCGATTTTTTCAACAGGATTCTTCATGAAACAACTTATTACGACTATAAATTGGATTAAGAAAGACTATTCATCTCACCCTTTTCGATTTGGTATAGAATTTCTAGCATGGCTTATTACTATAGGATGTTCAATTGTAATGGCGATAACAGTCCCTAATCCGCCTTTGTTTGAACTATATATTGTATGGATTTTTGGTTGCGTCTTATATACATGGTCTGCATGGACACGTGGGTCATTTGGAATGTTAGCAAATTACATTGCCCTTACTTTAATTGATAGTGTTGGGCTTTACAGAATTATTATTACAGCATAATTTTTAAATTTTCTGGGGGTCTACCAACTACAGCGTTTGTATCTGAGATTAAAATTGGTCTTTCAATAAGAACTGGGTATTTAAGTAATAGCAAAATAATATCATTGTCAGACATTTTATCTAAGGCAATATTTTTTTCTTTTAAAATCTTTTCCTTTTTTCTAACAAGCTCTATAGGCTTAATTTCTAATTTTTTAATAACGTCACTTAATTCTGCATTAGTAATGTCTTCGGATAAATAGAGTTTAATCTCAACCTTTTTCTTGCTTTTTTCAATGAGCTTTAGCCCTTCTCTGGACTTGCTACATCTTGGATTATGATAATAAATCATATGCTTTTGCCTAAATTGGCGTCCCCAAGGGGAGTCGAACCCCTGTTGCCGAGATGAAAACCCGGTGTCCTAGGCCTCTAGACGATGGGGACACTAGAAAGTCAGTGATTTTGTAGCGGATTAGGAATAATGTCAAGCTATCAAAGTCCTTGCAGCAGAAATCCTTTTAATACAAGATTCTTTGCCCAGTAAATATATAGTTAGATCTATTGATGGTGACGATAATGACCCTGTTAGCGCAACCCTTATTGGTTTAGCGAAGTTAGGTAATTTAAGATCTAACATTTGAATTACATCATCTACTATGTCCTTAACATTAGTAATATTCCACTTATCAATCTTGTTTAATTTATCTAATACGGCATCAAATATGACTTGATTCTCATTTGTTATAAATTTTTCAACTAATTTGGCATCAATCTGAAATTCATCAAATAATAAAAACTTACTTTCTTCAATGATTTCTCCGATAGTTTTACACCTATCTCTCTGGGAATCTATAATTTCCATTATTTTGGATTCAGAAAATACATTAAAAGCACTTGTTAAATTAATAAATTCATTATATAAATCAATAGTTTCTATTTCTTTTATAAAATATTTATTAAGTGAGTATAATTTTTTATAGTCAAAAATTGATGGTGATTTATTAAGATTTTTAAGATTAAATAATTCAATAAGCTCTTCTACGGTAAATTTTTCTTTGTCACCTTCTGCCCAACCCAATCTTGCCAAATAATTTATAATTGATATTGAGAGAAAGCCTTCTTTTCTAAATTCATATGTGCTCGTAGCCCCATGTCTTTTAGATAACCTTTTCCTGTCTTCACCCATTATAAGAGGAATATGTGTGTATATTGGTGCCTTATAACCTAATGCATTCATTATATGCATTTGTCTAAAAGTATTATTTAAATGATCGTCGCCTCTTATTGTGTTTGTTATTCCCATGTCAATATCGTCAACTACAACTGACATATTATAAGTTGCTGAACCATCTGCCCTTTGAATAATCAAATCATCTAGCTCTTCATTATTAACCGAAATATTACCTTTTAAAGTATCTCTGACAATAATTTCCCCATTTAATGGCGTTTTGAATCTAACAACAGTATTTGGACCCTTTTGTAAGCCCTTTTCGCGGTTTCTTCCGTCGTATTTTGGCTTTAGTCCTGATTTTTGTTGTTCTGTTCTGAGTTTTTCAAGTTCCTCTTTGGAACAGTCACAATAATAAGCTAGATCCATCTCTAATAACTTATTTACAGCTTTTTTGTATAAATCACTTCTTTCACTTTGATATATTAAATTATCATCATATTCAATTCCCAGCCACTCAAGGGATTCTAAGATATTCTCTACATATTTGTCTTCTGATCTTTTTATATCTGTATCTTCAATCCTTAATAAAAATTTACCGCTCTGATTTTTTGCATACAGCCAATTAAATAATGCTGTTCTAGCACCACCTATATGCAGATTACCTGTTGGACTTGGCGCAAATCTAGTTATGACCATTATTATTACCTTGAAAATTTAGTTTAAGAGCTGTATTTTAATTTGTTTCAAATATAGACTGCAATCATATTATGTTAATAGATGAATATAAAGCCCTGAGTTCAAGAAACGATTTCTTTGCTGACATTGAACAACAAAAGACAATTGAATCATTTCAGGAACTATACAATCGTATCCTTGGGATTAGAAACCCAGGAGAATCGATACTTGGAAATATAGGCGCCAGTTTATTTAATAGAACAAAAAGTTCTAAGAGCAAAGGTATATATTTATACGGTGGTGTCGGTCGAGGTAAAACTTTTTTAATGGATATGTTTTTTAAAGAACTACCCATTACAAAAAAAAGAAGAATACATTTTCATAGATTTATGAATGATATTCATGAAAAATTAAATTTAAAAAAAGATGTAATAAATCCAATTGATCAAATAGCAAACGATATTGCAAAAGAAATAGATGTTTTGTGTTTCGATGAGTTTATAGTAAATGATATTGCAGATGCAATGATCTTAGGTGAATTATTAAAAGGCTTGTTCGCAAATAAAGTAATAATTGTTTTCACTTCAAATACACAACCTGAAAATTTGTATTCAGATGGATTACAAAGAGAAAAGTTTTTTTATGCAATCAAACTAATAGAACAGAATACTAAAGTTATTCATTTGAATAGTAATAAAGATTATAGATTACTAAAGTTTGGTAATGTAAGAACCTATCATTATCCAAATAGCGAACAAACTGATTTGAATATGCAACAATACTTTTCATCCATATCGCCTGATTGGTTTAATTGGTTTACAAGAAAACCAGTCTTTGAAGGTGCAACTATACCATTAAATAATAGAGATATTGACGTAAGATTCTTATCATCTAATACGGTTTGGTTTAAATTCCAAATAATATGTGGTGATGGAAGATCGCAAAATGATTATATTGAAATCTCAAAAATCTATCAAAATGTATTTATATCTGATGTCCCAAAAATGGATAATAATTCTATTGATGAGGCAAGAAGATTCATAAATATGATAGATGAATTTTATGATAGAAATGTTAAAGTTATAATTTCAGCAGAAACTTCTATTGATAACTTATGCGATATACAAAAGATTAATAAGGATTTTGAAAGAACAAAAAGTAGATTAAATGAAATGCAATCCAGTGATTATATGAAAAAAGAGCATAAAATATAAGCGAGAAAAAATATGAAAAAACCAGTTAACGTTGCAATCACAGGAGCAGCAGGAAACATTGCTTATTCTGCTATTTTTAGAGTGGCTTCAGGACAGATGCTTGGAAATGATCAACCAGTTAATTTAAAATTAATCGATATCGAGCCCGCCATGAATGCGCTTAAAGGGGTTATGTTCGAAGTCGAAGATTGTGCATTTCCCTTGCTTAATTCAATTCGAATTACTTATGACCTTAATCAAGGTTTTGAAGATTGTGATTATGCTTTATTAATTGGCGCAAAGCCTAGAATGAAAGGAATGGAAAGAAAAGACTTGTTAGAAGATAATGGCAAGATATTTAAACCTCAAGGCCAAGCAATTAATAATGTTGCTAATAAAAATGTAAAAATTTTAGTTGTTGGAAATCCAGCAAATACAAATGCATTAATTGCTATGCATAATGCTCCGAGCATTGATCCTAAACAGTTTACGTCAATGATGCGCCTTGATCATGACCGATCTTTAGCTCAAGTTGCAAATAAATATAAAACAAATATAAACGAAGTTAAAAAAGTTATAGTTTGGGGAAATCATTCAAATACCCAAGTTCCAGATCTTTCTTATGCTGAGGTTTCTGGAAAAAATATCAAAGAAATAATCAATGACCCTTGGTATACAAATCATTTTATACCAAGAATTCAAAAAAGAGGCGCTGAAATTATAGAGGCCAGAGGTTTATCTTCTGCAGCCTCTGCTGCAAATGCTGCTGTAACTCATATGAGAGATTGGATACAAGGTAGTAATGAGTGGCTAAGCATAGGCCAAATATCGAACGGAAATTCATACGGTATTTCTGAAAATTTGATGTTTTCCTTTCCTTCTCTTTGTTCAAATGGAGTTTACGAAAAAATAGCAGATGTAAACATATCTGATATATTAAATGATTATATTAAAATTACGGAACAAGAGCTAATTCAAGAAAGAGATTCGGTACTTGATCTTTTATAAAAATTATTTAGGTGCAGATATTTAATTCTGCACAATATAAATATTTAGATTTTATATTTTTACACCTTCCCATTCAGTTATAAAATCTTCTATCATAGCTGCTACCTCGTCAGGTCTATCTTCTTGAGACCAATGCCCTGCTCTCTCAATAAATTGAAGTCTAACGGGTCCCGCAATATCTTGCTTTAATCTCTCGCCAGATTCTTTTGGCATCCAAGCATCATGCAAGGCCCAAAATACTGCAGTTGGACATGTTATTTTTTTATGATCTACAGCAAGAGTTTCTTCATTGGTAGGTTGAGAACAAATTTTAACTAAAGATTTGAATCCTGTTAAACCATCTCTTCCCCAATGGCATAAATAATTTTCTTTAACGTTTTTATCCGTAAAAGCTATTTTGTCATGACTACCAGTTCTCATTAAGCCTGCAAATTGAGCAACTGCACCAGGCATTGCTCCAGCTAACACTTCATCGCTTGCTCCAACCAAACCATTAAAAGCTTCAACTTCAAGTACAGGCCAATAATCATAAGCAACAGGATTTAAGAGCACTAAACGACTTATATAATCACAATATTTTGAGGCAAAAACTTGGCAAACGCCTCCACCATGATCATGCCCCACTAAAATTACGTTACCTTTTATTCCTAATTCCTCTATAACTCCCTTTATCGCTTCTGCCTGATTATTAAATGTATGCTCAAAATTATCTAGTGGCATTGAAGATTGGCCATACCCAACCATGTCCATCGCATATGAATGAAAATCATTCTCTAAGTTTTTTTGAACGTGCCTCCATAACCTTGCATTAGTTGGAATTCCATGAACAAACAATATAGGCATTCCTTTATTACTTTTTCCATACTCCTCTAGATGTATCTCAAGGTCTTGATCACAAGCATTTATTTTTACTTTCATATTTCCCCCACAATTTCTTTTTTTTATAATATATAATGAAAACGGACTTATAGAAAATAATACCAAATACATTTAAAAAAGACATTAATTATATGATTTATATAATACTTTTAATTTTAGCTTTAATTTCAATAATTTATCTATCAAAAAGGATAAAAAATAGATCTCAATTAATTTTTATCATATTAGCAGTTATAGTTTTATTTTTAGTGGCAACTGGAAGAGCTCATTGGATATCAGCAATATTTGTAGCATTAATACCAATATTTAAAAAATTATATTTAATAATAAGATATTTGCCAATCTTACAAAGATTTGCATCTGGCTACAATAACGCAAAAAAAAGAGCTAGGAAATCAGGCGGCATGTCTAAAGCTGAAGCAGCTGCAATACTTGGTATTAATGAAAACTCAAATAAAGAAGAAATTATATCTGCCCATAAAAAGGAAATGCAAAAACATCATCCAGATAAAGGAGGCTCAAAAGAAATGGCTGCAAAAATAAATGCTGCTCGAGACACACTGTTGGGCTAAAAAAAATCATTTTTTTTGAGATTTTTTCTTTTATCAGAGAATTTTTTTCTATGTTTTATGCTTTTTTCATTAACTCTCTTCCTCCACAATTTAAAAGAAGATGGTTTAAGATTTTTTCTCATAATTTTAATTACATCAGATTCAGTTTTTTTAGTTTTTTCATATATTTCTTCAAAGGTTATTCTGTCAGCCCACCCTGCCCATATTATCCAATCATCGGAATTTATATTCTTTGGTTCAGGTTTTTTAATTTTTGTTTTAGGCCAATTATCTTTTTTCATATTGCTTTTACACAATTTTCTTTACAAGATAAATTTCTTTTTGTATTTAATGTATCAATAGACATTGTTAATCCATTTATTATTAATAACTTGTTTTCATACGAAGATTTATTACCAGTAATTATATTTATACATTCAATAGCCATCATTGAACTTATCATTCCTACTAAAGGTGCTAATACTCCAGAATCAGAACACGAGTTATTATCAACTAAATTTTCATAAACACATTCATAGCATGCGCTTTTATTTGATACTACCGACATTAGTTGTCCGGAATAACCTTCAACTGCTCCAATGATTAGCTTCTTATTTTTTTGTAAACATGCCATATTAATAATTTTTCGTACCTCAAAATTATCTGTTCCATCTAAAACAACATCTGAGTTAATAATTATATTTTCAGCTTGCGCACTTGAGATTATTTTTTCATAATATTTTTTTACTAGTATATCTGGATGTTTAATTTTTAAAAACTTCTCTATTGCATCAATTTTTAAAAGCCCAATATCATCTGAAGAAAAGTTTATCTGTCTTTGCAAATTTGTTTCTTCTATAATATCAAAATCAACTAGATTAATTTTTTTTATCCCTGAGGAAGCAATATATGTTGATAGTAAATTTCCTAAGCCTCCGAGCCCAAAAATTGTAACTTCTGATGAGTTTAGTTTTTGCTGCCCTTCTATACCTATGTTTGGCAAAAGAATATGCCTTGAATAGTACATTAAGTCTTTGTCATTTAGATAATTGAATTCCATTATTTATTTTCTTTAGAATTAAATTTTTCCAATTGTTCCTTTGTGGCTTCTTTCTGATACATTGATTTCCAATCATTATAAGGCATCCCATATATAATTTTTCTTGCTTCATCATACGATATCTCAATACCTTTTTCTTTTGCTGCAGATACATACCATTTAGATAAACAATTTCTGCAAAAGTCAGCAAGATTCATTAAATCAATATTTTGAACTTCAGTTTTATTTTGTAAATGCTTTACGAGCATTTCAAAAACATCTGACTGAATTTCCATTGTAAGATTTTTATTGGTATCATTCATAATAAATTAACTCCATAATTTTTACTTAGCTATGTCTATTATAAGGTAATAAATAAAAATTCTACAGAGGTGTTTTATGCTAACAAAAAAAGATATTACTGTTGGAATTTTAGCAGGCGGAAAAGCTACACGAATGAATAATAATGACAAAGGATTAGTAATTGTAAATGGATTACCTTTGGTAGAAAATCTTATAAATGAAATATCTTCTCATACAAAAAAAATCATCATAAATGCTAATAGAAATATAAATGATTACGAAAAATATGGATTTCCTGTAATTAAAGATAATTTAGAAGACTTTCAGGGTCCGTTATCAGGAATATTTAGTATGCTTGAAAAAATAGATACAAATTATTTATTCACTATACCATGTGACTGCCCAAACTTTAGTTGGGATGTAACAAAAAAAATTATTGATGAATATGATGAAACAAAAGAAATATATATTGCACATAATAGCGTAAGATCTCAGCCAGTTTTTATGCTAATATCAAAAAATAAGTTAGAACCTCTCAAAAATTTCCTTAGTAGTGGTGATAGAAAAATTGACATTTTTTACCAACAAAATAACTATAAATATGTCTATTTTGATAAAGACAGTATTTATTTTGATAATATTAATACTATCGAGCAATTAAATGAATTTAATTCAAAATAAAAAAATAATAGGGTTTGCAGCCTATAGTGGGACCGGTAAGACAACTCTTATAAAAGAAATAGTAAAGATTTTAAAAGAACTAGATTATAGAGTTTCAGTTATTAAGCATGCTCATCATGATTTTGACATTGATCTACCTGGAAAAGATAGTTATGAAATTAGAAAATCAGGAGCAGAAAACATGCTAGTTTCATCTAAGAATAGATGGGCATTAATGCATGAAAACAATTATCACGATGAGTTAAGTTTAGTTGATTTACTTGGCAAACTTGATAATTTAAAATATGACCTGATTCTTATTGAGGGGTTTAAAACAGAACCATTTCCAAAAATTGAGCTTTATAGGGAGGAAATAAATAAAAATAGAGGATTACTAAGTGAATCCGACGAGAATATTGTTGCGATAGCAGCTGAAAGTGCAACAAAACTTAATACTAACTTAACTGTGCTCGATATTAATAAACCACAAGATATTGTTAATTTTATTGTAAATTTTCTTGATATTTACAAATAAAGTCTTCCTTAAAATACACGCGTAATTGTGTTATCCTAAGATTTCTTGATAAATACATTGGTAGCAAAAATAATATTATTTAAGAAAATAATATTCATACAAATATGACTGATAAAAAGATTACAATCAAAGATGGTCAATCTGATAACGAAATTGATCTACCAGTAATTGACTCAATATTAGGGCCAAATGTTGTAGATATGAGGTCTTTAGAAAAAAACCTAGGCTACTTATCACATGATCCTGGTTTTATGTCTACATCAAGCTGCGAAAGTAAAATTACTTTTATTGACGGAAATGAAGGTAAGTTATGGTATCGAGGATACCCTATTGAAGAACTTGCAGAAAATAGCTCTTTTTTAGAGACAGCTTACTTACTTCTATATGGAAATCTTCCTAAAATCAATGATTTAAAAAGTTTTTCTAGAGATATTTGTAATAGTTATGATGTTGATAATTCAATAAAAAATATAATTGAAGTTTTTGATATTGACAGTCATCCAATGGCTATAATGACAGCTTGTTTAACTTATTTATCAGCAAAATACCACTCAGATCTCGATATTAAAAATAAAACTTATAGATATAATTCTACAATAAATTTAATTGCTTCGGTGCCAATAATGGCTGCATGGATTTTAAATTTTATACATAAAAAAGAATTTGAAAATCCTAATAAAAATCTGTCTATAGCCGAAAACTTCATAAGTATGTCTTTTCCAAACATAAGTGATGACCAAAAAAAATTATCTTCGAAGGCAATGGATATAATATTTCTTTTGCACGCAGATCACGAGCAAAATGCTTCTACTTCAACTGTACGACTCTCTGGAAGTTCCGAAACTAGCCCTTATGCGGCAATAGCAGCAGGTATATCGACTCTTTGGGGTCCTACGCATGGAGGAGCAAATGAAGCTGTAATTAATATGCTTGAAGAAATTAAAAATTCTGATAAAGATGTTGAGCATTACATTAATATGGCTAAGGATAAAGAGAATCCATTTAGATTAATGGGTTTTGGTCACAGGATTTACAAAAATTATGATCCTAGAGCAAAAATAATTCAAAAGATTGCTCATGAATACCTTAAGAAACTTGATGAACAAAATCCCAATAAACCTCTTTTTGATATTGCAATGAAATTAGAAAAGTATGCCTTAGAAGATGATTACTTTGTTTCAAGAAAATTGTATCCAAATGTAGATTTTTATTCTGGAATAGTTTTAAAAGCCATCGGTATTCCTCAAAGTATGTATACCGTTATATTTGCTCTAGCAAGAACAGTTGGATGGGCAGCACATTGGAATGAGATGATTGAAGATACAAATTTCAAAATTGGAAGACCAAGACAATTATATACAGGAAAAAGCAAAACAAGTTATAAAAAAATTGAGGATCGCTAATCCTTAAAAAATTTATACATTACTCTAGAAAAATTTGATTCATCAACAAGAAATGAATCGTGTCCCTGAATAGAATCTAATTTTTCAAATTGAACATTTTTCTTTGCTTTCATAAAACCTTCAAAAAGCTCGGTCTGTTGATCAATTGGAAAAAGAATGTCTGACTTAACACCTACTATTAAATTTTTCTTTGTATGAATTTTAGCTAACCCTGCATTCACAGTTCCTCCATGTTCAGCAACATCAAATAAATCCATTGCTCGTGAAAGATATAGATAACAATTAGGATCAAACATCGAAACAAACTTTTCAGAGTTATGATTTAAATAATTTTCTACTTCAAATTCAATATCAAACATTTTCTTTGTTTCGTTTTTTGGAACTCTTGCTCTATTGAATCTTTCACGCCATTCATTAGCTGCTCTGTAAGACATTAAACCAAGCTTTCTTGCTAATTTCATACCGTTTAATGGAGCAGATTGTTTACTATAGTCACCCTGATTCCACAAAGGATCACTTCTAATAAGCTCTCTTTGGAGGGATCTAATAGAGATTGTAAATGGCAGTGCTCTTGCAGCTGCTGATATAACGATTAAATTTGAAAGAGATTTAGGATACAACAATGCATATGCAAGAGCTGTCATACCACCCATAGACGGTCCAATAACAGTGTGCACGTGATCAATTCCTAAAGTTAGAAGTGTGTCGTGTCCTGCCTTAGCAATATCTTCAATTGATAGCTCCGGAAAAGAAAGTCCGTAAACTTTATTAGTAGTCTTATTTAAAGATGCTGGAGAGGTTGAACCAAAACAACTGCCTAACGAATTTATACAAACTATAAAATATTTTTTAGTATCAATTGGTTTGTTAGGCCCTATCATATACTCCCACCAGCCTTCATCTTGATTTATATCTGATGAAGCTGCGTGAGAAGATGGAGATAAACCAGTGAATAGAAGTATTACATTGTCCTTGTTAATTGATAACTCTCCCCAGGTTTCATATGCAATCTCAACATTATTTAAAGTTGAGCCCTTAAACATTTTAAAACCCGTGCTTCCATAATCACTGGGAAGTTTAGCGATATTTACACCTTTAGTTAGAAATTCGTTTGACATAGTTTATATAACAAGTTTACAAAAAAAATGATTATACTTCAGAGCAAGCATTAAATGAATAACCATCTTGCAAACAACTAGAAATCCAGTGGGAAACAAAATAATTCTTATACCATCTTGACAGTCTTTGATTATGATAACTTTTTAAATCTTTATGTATTTTGTAAGCTCTTGATTTTGAACTACTAATAATCTCAACTTGCTTCGAATCAAAATATATTTTCAAATCAACATAATCAAGAGATTGTACACTAGAAAAAAAAGTATATGAAAATCTAACAATTGCAGTGTGATTTGAAACTGATTGTATAGATAAAGATAATTTTTTCTTAGACCTAGATGGCATTGATACATATTTTTTATTTAGATTTTTATGATTTATTATTTTGATATCTACTAATTTAATAAAATCTTGATAATTAACTTCGTAAGACTTCATTAACGAAAGAAAATTATTTTTACTAACAGAGTTTTTTTGGAAAATTTGTATCATAAAAATATAATACACATCAATTAAATATGTGTCTAATAATTTTAACGCAAATGTGGGCATTAAATTATTTAAAATAATTTAATAATTAAAAGATTGAAATTGATTAGTTTTTTATGAAAAAATCTAATATTAAATCTTCTGGTGGATTTACTAACTACAAATATATTTGCAGATTATAAAATTTATAAACGTTATTTTAAGCTGATTTAAATTATTTAGCTTCTACGTCTGTAGCAGTTAAACCTTTTTCGCTTTCTGTAACAGTGAATTCAACAGTTTGACCTTCTTTCAAAGTTCTATACCCGTCACCTTCTATTTTAATTGCCCCAAAATGTACGAAAACGTCTTTGCCGCTTTCTCTCTGGATAAAACCATAACCTTTTGAGTCATTAAACCATTTAACTGTACCGCTTTCTCTATCTGACATATTTTTCTTCTATATTGTATTAATCAAAAAA
>CENJ01052610.1_pt1 | contig 14938 bp, 27 predicted proteins | sample 356161 | NCBI WGS metagenome assembly CENJ01 (sample SAMEA2619531, study PRJEB7988) | marine metagenome | biome: marine biome (ENVO:00000447); feature: surface water layer (ENVO:00002042); material: "saline water (ENVO:00002010), including plankton (ENVO:xxxxxxxx)" | depth 5 m
ATGAGCCAAAAAATTAGAATAAAATTAAAATCTTACGATCACAACTTAGTGGACAAGTCTGCTGATAAGATCGTCAAGACCGTAAAAACCACTGGTGCAGTAGTAACGGGCCCCATCCCTTTACCAACTCACAAGAAAATTTTTACTGTTTTGCGTTCACCTCACGTGAATAAGAAATCAAGAGAACAATTCAAATTAAACTCCTACAAACGCTTGTTGGATATCTACAGTTCTTCCTCAAAGACAATTGATGCTTTGATGAAGTTAGAATTACCAAGTGGAGTAGAAGTTGAAATTAAAGTATAACTAAACAACAAAAAATCAAATGTCTGGGTTAATAGGAAAAAAAATCGGTATGACCAGTATCTTCGATGAGAGTGGGAAAAACATTCCCTGTACTGTATTGGAGGTTGGGCCATGCGTGGTTACCCAAGTCAGAACCAAAGCGGTTGACGGGTATGATGCACTTCAACTGGGTTTCGATGACAAGGCAGAAAAAAGAGCCACCAATGCCGCTTTAGGTCATTTCAAAAAAGCGAACACGGCTCCCAAAAAGAAGCTCGTCGAATTCCAGAATTTTGAAGAAGAATATAAACTCGGTGATACCATCACTGTAGAACATTTTAAAGAGGGCGAATTTGTCGATGTTTCTGGCACTTCCAAAGGAAAAGGTTTCCAAGGGGTGGTGAAGCGACATGGATTTGCTGGAGTTGGTCAGGCAACCCACGGACAACACAACCGATTAAGAGCGCCTGGGTCAATAGGTGCTGCCTCTTATCCTGCTCGTGTTTTTAAAGGAATGCGTATGGCAGGTCAAATGGGTAACGAGAAGGTCAAAGTTCAAAACCTAGCCGTATTGAAGGTAAACAATGAAAAAAATATCTTGGTAGTTAAGGGTTGTGTGCCTGGTCATAAGAATTCATATGTAATCGTACGGAAATAATGGAATTAGCAGTACTTAACAATAAAGGAAAAGAAACTGGTCGAAAGATAAAACTCGATCAATCGATTTTTGGGATTGACCCCAACGATCACGCCATATATCTGGATGTCAAACAACACCTGGCTAACAAACGTCAAGGAACGCACAAGTCGAAGGAGAGAGGAGAGATTGTGGGTAGTACCCGTAAGATCAAAAAGCAAAAAGGAACTGGTACGGCACGTGCGGGAAGCATCAAAAACCCACTCTTCAAAGGTGGAGGTAGAATTTTTGGTCCCACCCCTAGAGATTACAGTCAAAAAGTAAATAAGAAGGTTAAGCGATTGGCGAGAAAATCTGCCTTGAGTATTAAAGCAAAAGAGAAGTCCATTTTGGTTGTTGAAGACTTTCAACTGGATACTCCGAAAACTGCTGCTTACCTTAAGGTAATAAATGCTTTAGGCCTATCAGACAAAAAATCTTTGGTGGTCTTGGGTGAACAAAATAATAATGTATATTTGTCCTCTCGTAATTTGGCCAATTCTAAGGTGATAACTAACTCAGAATTAAGTACTTACCAGATAACTAATGCTTCCAGCTTGGTATTATTTGAAAGTGCTGTAGCCAATTTAGAGTCAATTTTGAATAAAGCCTAACGCAATGAATATTTTAATTAAACCAATTATCACCGAAAAAGCGACTTCACAAAGTGAGCTGAATAACTGTTACAGTTTTTTGGTTGATACGAAAGCGAATAAGGTGGAAATCAAAAAGGCAGTTGAGGCTGCTTATGGGGTTGCAGTAGAAAAAGTGAGAACACTTAACTACGGACCTGAAAGAAAAACGAAATACACCAAAACGGGTATCCAAAACGGAAAAACCAATGCCACTAAAAAAGCAGTGGTTCAGGTTGCTGAAGGGGATGCCATCGATTTTTACAGTAATCTATAAACGCGTCTGAATGTCAGTAAGAAAATTAAAACCAGTAACACCCGCGCAGCGTTTTAGAGTAGTAAATGGATTTGACGCAATTACTACTGATAAGCCGGAAAAGAGTTTACTCTCACCGAAAAAGCGAACTGGAGGAAGAAACAACAGGGGAAAAATGACAGTTCGCCATCGTGGTGGAGGTCACAAAAAAAGATATCGAATAATAGACTTCAAAAGAAACAAAGTTGATGTTGCCGCTGAAGTCAAATCCATTGAATACGATCCAAACCGATCGGCATTTATTGCGTTGGTCGAATACAAAGATGGAGAGAAGCGATATATTATCGCTCAGAATGGTTTTAAAGTCGGACAAAAAATTAGTTCTGGTGAGCATGCCTCACCTGAAGTAGGTAATGCCCTGCCCTTGTCCAAAATTCCATTGGGTACAATCATTTCTTGTATTGAGTTAAACCCAGGTGCTGGAGCAGTTATTGCTCGTAGTGCTGGAGCTTTTGCCCAATTAATGGCAAGGGATGGAAAACTAGCTACGATTAAACTCCCTTCGGGAGAAACCCGAACTATTGCTACGGTTTGTATGGCAACTATTGGCGCTGTATCAAACTCCGATCATCAATTGTTAGTTTCAGGAAAAGCCGGGCGCTCTCGTTGGTTAGGAAGAAGACCTAGAACTCGACCAGTAGCCATGAACCCAGTAGATCACCCGATGGGTGGTGGTGAAGGACGTGCCTCTGGAGGACATCCTAGATCCAAAAATGGTATTCCTGCTAAAGGATTTAGAACCCGTTCTAAAACTAAAGCGAGTAATAAATTTATCATTGAACGAAGAAAAAAATAACAGGTCATGGCACGATCATTAAAAAAAGGACCATTCGTTTTACACAGCCTTGAAAAAAAGGTTTTAAAAAACGTTGAAGAAAATAAAAAAACAGTGATCAAAACTTGGTCACGAGCATCATTGATAACTCCCGATTTTGTTGGTCAGACCATTGGGGTTCATAACGGACGACAATTCATTCCCGTATATATCACCGAAAATATGGTGGGACACAAATTGGGTGAATTTTCTCCAACACGTTCTTTCCGTGGACATGCTGGAGCTAAAAATAAAGGAAAAAAATAATTTACGGTCATGGGAAAACGTAAAAGAGAAAGCGCTATAGCATTAAAAGAAGCCAACAAGGATTTGGCTTTTGCTAAGTTGAATAACTGCCCTACTTCACCGAGAAAGATGAGATTGGTCGCAGACCAAGTAAGGGGAGAAGATGTAAATAAAGCCTTGGCTATTCTAAAGTTTAGTCCTAAAGAGGCATCCCGTAAATTGGAGAAGTTGTTGTTGTCAGCGATTTCCAATTGGCAATCCAAAAACGAGGAAGCAGATGTTGAAAAAGCAGCTTTATTCGTCAAAGAAATTAAAGTGGATGGTGGTAAGATGCTCAAGCGTCTTCGTCCCGCTCCACAAGGAAGAGCTCACCGAATCAGAAAACGCTCAAATCATGTTACGCTAGTACTTGGAGCAAATAATTTAGAAAACTAATATGGGACAAAAGACCAATCCTATCGGAAATCGTTTAGGTATCATCAGAGGCTGGGACTCTAATTGGTATGGAGGACGAAATTATGGAGATAAACTTGCTGAGGATGACAAGATCAGAAAGTATATCCACGTCCGTTTGGCAAAAGCCAGCGTTTCCAACGTAATTATCGAGCGTACGCTCAAACTCATTACTGTTACTATTACCACTGCTCGCCCCGGTATCATTATCGGTAAAGCTGGTCAAGAGGTGGATAAATTAAAGGAAGAGTTAAAAAAGATTACCAGTAAAGATATTCAGATTAATATTTTTGAAATTAAGCGCCCTGAATTGGATGCACAGTTGGTTGCTGCCAGTGTAGCACGACAAATCGAAAGTAGAATTTCCTACAGACGTGCCATAAAAATGGCTATTGCTGCATCCATTAGGATGAATGCTGAAGGGATTAAAATTCAGATTTCTGGAAGATTGAATGGTGCGGAAATGGCGAGATCTGAATCCTACAAAGAAGGGCGTATTCCATTGTCTACTTTTAGAGCAGACATTGACTATGCGCTGGTTGAAGCTCACACTACCTACGGTCGTTTGGGAATAAAAGTATGGATAATGAAGGGAGAGGTATTTGGTAAAAGAGAGTTGTCCCCACTAGTAGGAATGTCTAAAAAGTCCGGTGGTGGTGGAAATAAGGCTGGCGGTCAAGGACGTCAACAAAGAAGAAGAAACAATAATAATAGATAGGTAAAATGTTACAACCTAAAAGAACCAAATTCCGAAAAGCGCAAAAAGGTCGCATGAAGGGGATTTCTCAAAGAGGAAACCAGCTGTCCAATGGGATGTTTGGCATCAAGTCTTTGGATTCAAAGTTTATTACTTCAAGACAGATAGAAGCGGCAAGGATTGCAGCTACCCGATACATGAAAAGGGAGGGCCAGCTTTGGATTAAAATTTTCCCAGATAAGCCCATTACAAAAAAACCTCTTGAGGTTAGGATGGGTAAAGGTAAAGGAGCACCAGAATATTTCGTGGCCGTTGTAAAACCTGGTCGAATCATGTTTGAAATCGCTGGCGTACCAATGGATATAGCCAAGGAGGCATTGAGATTGGCCGCTCAAAAATTGCCTGTAAGAACTAAGTTTATCATCGCTAGAGATTTTCAAGCCTAATTATTAGATTAAATGAAAGCATCAGAAATAGAAAAATTATCCCTGGAAGATTTGCAGGACAAGTTGGCCGAGCACCAAAAACAGCTTTCGGATTTGAAGATGAACCATGCGGTAAGTCCACTTGAAAATCCATTGCAGATTAAAATAGTTAGAAGAACAGTTTCAAGATTGTTAACGGCAATCACTGCGAAGCAAAAAGAAATTATCGCATAAGCAATGGAAAAAAGAAATTTGAGAAAAGAACGGATCGGGGTTGTAACCAGTAATATGATGGAAAAGTCCATTGTGGTTGCCGAAGTTAAAAGGGTTAAGCACCCCATGTACGGTAAGTTCGTTTTAAAAACAAAAAAATATGTCGCTCACGATGACAAAAACGATTGTAACGTTGGTGACACTGTAAAAATAATGGAAACGCGCCCGATGAGTAAATCAAAGTGCTGGCGTTTGATTGAAATAATAGAAAGAGCTAAGTAATCATGTTACAACAAGAGTCAAGATTAACGGTTGCTGATAATACAGGAGCAAAAGAAGTACTAACCATCAGAGTACTGGGTGGTACTAAAAGACGTTACGCTTCTTTGGGCGACAAGATTGTGGTATCTGTTAAAGAAGCTTCTCCTTCTGGGTCAGTAAAAAAAGGACAAGTATCTCAGGCTGTAGTGGTTAGAACCACAAAAGAAGTCAGAAGAGCTGATGGTTCCTACATCAGATTTGACGATAACGCTTGTGTATTGTTGAATCCAACAGGAGAAATGAGAGGCACACGTGTTTTTGGACCTGTAGCGCGTGAGTTGCGTGACAAACAATTTATGAAGATCGTATCACTAGCACCAGAGGTGTTATAATCCTTAATTATGGGTAAGATAAAAATTAAAAAAGACGATAAGGTATTGGTCATTTCCGGAGAACACAAAGGTTCTGAGGGTAAAGTAGTCAAGATACTTCGCGATGAAAATAAAGCAGTCGTTGAGGGTGTTAATTTGATAAAAAAACACGCCAAGCCAAGTGCACAAAATCCGCAAGGAGGTATAATAGAAAAAGAAGCACCGATTCATATTTCTAACCTTTCATTAACCACTGCTGAGGGACAAGCCTCTAGAGTAGGATATAAAATGGAAGATGGAAATAAGGTTCGTTTTGCTAAAAAAAATAACGAAGTAGTATAATGAGTTATCAAGCGAGACTTAAAAAAGAATACAATGAGCGCATAGTTGCTGCTCTTAAAGAAGAGTTTGGTTACAATAATATCATGGAAGTTCCTAAACTTCAAAAGATTGTTATTAGTAGAGGTGTAGGTGCTGCTGTAGCCGATAAAAAACTCATTGATTATGCTCTTGATGAGTTGACTAATATTTCTGGTCAGAAAGCGATTGCAACAATTTCCAAAAAGGATGTTGCAGCTTTTAAACTTAGAAAGGGAATGCCCATCGGGGCAAAAGTTACCCTCAGAGGAGAGCGTATGTACGAATTTCTAGATCGACTGGTCACCGTTGCACTCCCTCGCGTAAGAGATTTTCAAGGCGTAAAAGCTAACGGTTTTGACGGAAGAGGTAATTATAACCTTGGCGTCACGGAGCAAATTATTTTCCCTGAAATTGATATTGACAAAGTCAATAAAATATCGGGCATGGATATTTCCTTTATTACGTCGGCAAAAACAGACAAAGAAGCAAAATCATTATTAAGTGAATTGGGATTACCCTTTAAAAAGAGTTAACGATGGCTAAAGAATCAATGAAAGCTCGCGAAGTAAAAAGAGCTAAAACAGTTGCAAAATACGCTGCCAAAAGAAAGGCCCTTAAGGAAGCAGGAGATTACGATGCGCTTCAAAAATTACCTCGTAATGCCTCTCCGGTCAGAATGCATAATCGTTGTAAGTTGACGGGTCGTCCTAAAGGTTACATTCGTCAGTTTGGTATTTCAAGGGTAACCTTCCGTGAAATGGCCAATAAAGGTTTAATCCCCGGGGTAACAAAAGCCAGCTGGTAAAAAAATTAAGATAAGTATGTTTACAGATCCTATTGCAGATTATTTAACCCGAATTAGAAACGCCAACGCTGCCGGTCACAAGGTGGTGGATATTCCAGCGTCTAATTTGAAAAAAGAGATGACTAAGATACTTTATGATCAAGGTTATATACTGAGTTATAAGTTTGAAGAAACTTCAAATCATCAGGGTAACATCAAGATTGCATTGAAGTATGACAAAATCACCAAAGAACCTGTAATTAAGAAAATACAAAGAATCAGTACTCCCGGTTTACGGAAGTATGCTTCAGCAGACAGCTATCCAAGGATATTGAATGGGTTGGGTATCTCAATCGTTTCGACTTCTAAGGGTGTAATGACTGGAAAGCAGGCTTCATCACAACATGTAGGTGGAGAGTTGCTATGCTATGTATATTAATATTGAAGTAAAAAAAAAGAAAAATGTCAAGAATAGGTAACAATCCAATTAGTATTCCAGAAGGTGTCAACATAGACATCCAAGCGAACAGTATTACTGTTAAGGGAAAATTGGGTGAATTGACTCAAGCATATGATATTGTGACCTTTAGCTTAGAAGACAGTGTTTTGACAGTAAAACGTCCGTCTGATTCTAAAGATCACCGCGCCAAACACGGTTTGTATCGCGCATTGGTCAACAACATGATTGAAGGTGTTTCCAAAGGTTTCACTAAAGAACTAGAATTAGTGGGAGTTGGCTATCGTGCAAGTAATCAAGGGCAAAAATTAGACCTTGCTTTGGGTTTTTCCCACAATATCCTTTTTGATATTGCTCCAGAAGTCAAGGTTGAAACCGTCTCTGAAAAGGGGAAAAATCCAATTGTGAAACTTTCCTCACATGACAAGCAGTTACTCGGGTATGTAGCCGCTAAAATTAGATCATTTAGAAAACCTGAACCATACAAAGGAAAAGGGGTTAGGTTTATTGGAGAACAAATAAGAAGAAAAGCAGGTAAATCAGCATAATAACAATGGGACTAACAAAAGCCGCCAGAAGAAACAGGATTCATTTAAGAATCAGAAAAACAATTACCGGTACTGCGGAACAACCTCGTTTGTCTGTTTACCGAAGTAATAAGGAGATTTATGCCCAAGTCATTGACGACGTGAATGGCAAAACAATAGCTGCTGCTTCTTCACGCGAAAAAGAAATAGTAGAGGCTAAATCGGAAAATAAAATTACTGAAGCCCAAATGGTTGGGAAACTTGTTGGAGATCGTGCTGTCAAAGCAGGCGTTAAGACCATCAGTTTTGATCGCAGTGGTTATTTATATCACGGAAGAGTAAAATCACTTGCTGAAGGTGCAAGAGAAGCAGGTTTGAATTTTTAATTAAAGAATATGTATCAAGATTATAAAAATGTTGAATTGGTAAAACCAGCAGGTCTAGATCTTAAAGACCGCTTGGTAGGAGTTCAAAGGGTAACTAAGGTTACTAAAGGAGGTCGTGCTTTTGGTTTTTCCGCCATTGTTGTTGTCGGTGACGAGAACGGCGTTGTGGGTCAAGGTTTAGGAAAGTCAAAAGAGGTTTCTGAGGCGATTGCCAAAGCAGTTGAGGATGCGAAGAAAAACTTAGTTCGTATTCCAATCTCTAAAGGGACTTTACCACATGAACAAAAAGGAAAATTTGGCGGTGCTAAGGTTTTTTTAAAGCCTGCATCTGAAGGTACTGGAGTTATTGCTGGTGGTGCCGTTCGTGCCGTATTGGAAGCAGTAGGAGTACACAATGTATTGTCTAAATCACAAGGTTCTTCCAACCCACACAATGTGGTAAAAGCAACTTTTGATGCACTTTTACAGCTTAGAAGCCCTCAAACTATCGCCAAACAAAGAGGTGTGAGTTTAGAAAAAGTTTTTAACGGATAATAATAAAGATCATGGCCAAGATTAAAGTAACACAAGTCAAAAGTAGCATTAAAAAAATGCAGTCTCAAAAAAGAACGCTTGAGGCATTGGGACTAAGAGGCATTGGGAAAGAAGTAATCCATGAGGATACACCCAATATTATCGGTATGATCAACAAAGTAAAACATTTGGTTAAAACCACAGAAGCATAAAGATGAGTTTACATAATTTAAAACCAGCGGAGGGCTCAACTCCAAATGCCGGCAAACGCGTCGGAAGAGGTGAAGGAACAGGAAAAGGCGGAACAGCCACTAGAGGTCATAAAGGAGCTAAATCTCGTTCTGGATATTCTAAAAAAATCGGATTTGAAGGAGGACAGATGCCTTTGCAACGTCGCGTTCCCAAATTTGGTTTTAAAAACATCAATAGAGTAGCTTATAAAGGTATCAATTTGGATACCCTTCAGCGTTTGACTGAAGAAAAGAAAGTTAAGAAAGAAGTTACCTTCGATAAACTGGTCGAATTACGTTTGGCCGGAAAAAACGAATTGGTAAAAATATTAGGCAGAGGAAAAATAGAAGCCCCTCTAAAAGTTTCTGCCCATAAGTTTTCAGCATCAGCAAAAGCCGCTATCGAAGCAGCTGGGGGGGAAGCTGTAACAATATAACCCAAAAAGATGAAAAAGTTTATTGAGACCATATTAAACATTTACAACATTCAGGAGTTGCGTGGCCGTATTTTAACCACCCTCACCCTTTTGTTGGTATATCGTTTAGGAGCTCAAGTGGTTTTACCTGGAATAGATTCCGTGCAACTGGCCGAACTTTCAAATAGAACAGATGGTGGTGGACTTTTAGGTATTCTAAATGCCTTTACAGGTGGTGCTTTTGCAAATGCATCTGTTTTTGCCTTAGGTATTATGCCTTACATTTCTGCCTCTATTGTTGTACAATTAATGGGAATTGCAGTGCCTTACCTTCAAAAGTTGCAGAAAGAAGGTGAAAGTGGCAATAAAAAAAGAACTCAAATCACAAGATGGTTGACCATATTGATTTGTGTTGTTCAAGCCCCCGCCTACCTTTATGGACTATCTGCCCTAGGGGTACCAGATAGTGCTTTTATCTTAGGTCGTGGACCGCTTTTTATGTTTTCATCAGTTATCATTTTAGTAACGGGAACTATTTTTGCGATGTGGCTCGGGGAAAAAATAACGGATAAAGGAATTGGAAATGGAATTTCTCTACTGATAATGGTTGGAATTATCGCAAATCTACCACTCTCATTCACTCAAGAGTTCGTTTCTCGTGTTTCTGAGAATAACGGTGGTCTTATGATGATTTCTATTGAATTGGTTTTATGGGTAGTTATTATTCTATTAAGTGTTCTCTTGGTTATGGCCGTCAGACAAATCCCTGTGCAATACGCTAGAAGAACATCAGTAGGAACTAACGAAAAAAATGTGTTTGGGTCAAGACAATACATTCCTTTAAAATTAAATGCATCTGGTGTAATGCCGATCATATTTGCGCAGGCTTTAATGTTCGCACCTGCCTATGTAGGGGGTGCATTTGGAGATTCTTCTGTCGGACAATGGTTGCAAACAAACTTCTCGGATATTTTCGGTTTATGGTATAATGTATTGTTTGCGTTATTGATTATTATTTTTACCTTTTTCTATACCGCTATTACCGTACCTACCAATAAAATGTCTGAAGATTTAAAAAGAAGTGGCGGTTTTGTTCCTGGTATTCGTCCAGGAAATGAAACTTCTGAATTCTTAGATACAGTAATGTCTCATATCACTTTCCCTGGATCATTATATTTAGCCGCTGTAGCTGTATTTCCAGCGATAGTGGTAAAGTTAATTGGCATGCAACAGGGCTGGGCCTTGTTTTATGGTGGCACCTCGCTATTGATTATGGTTGGTGTTGCTATCGACACGATTCAGCAAGTGAATTCATACTTGTTGAACCGTCACTATGATGGGCTGATGTCCAAGACCAGTAGAAACAGAAGAGCAGGAACAATATAAAGATGGCAAAACAAGCAGCGATAGAACAAGAAGGTACCATCATTGAGGCATTGTCCAATGCAATGTTTAGAGTTGAGCTAGAAAATGGTCATGTGGTAACTGCTCATATTTCAGGTAAAATGCGTTTGCATTATATCAAGCTATTACCTGGCGATAAAGTAAAATTAGAAATGAGTCCTTACGATTTGTCAAAAGCAAGGATCACCTATAGATTTTAAAAAAGAAGAAATGAAAGTAAGAGCTTCCTTAAAGAAAAGAAGTGCGGACTGCAAAATCGTTCGCAGAAAGGGACGTTTGTACGTTATTAACAAAAAGAATCCTCGATTCAAACAAAGACAAGGTTAAACTATGGCGAGAATTTCAGGGGTAGACATTCCCAAACAAAAAAGAGGTGTAATTGCTTTAACCTATATCTACGGAATAGGTAGAAGCCGTGCTCAGCAGATTTTGGCCGAAGCCAAAGTTAATGAAGACACTAAAGTCGTTGACTGGACAGATGACGAAACAGGTAGAATTCGTGAGGCTGTTGGTAATTTTAAAATTGAAGGAGAGCTGCGCTCCGAGCTGCAATTGAATATCAAGCGATTGATGGATATCGGTTGCTATCGCGGAATCCGACACAGATCTGGATTACCGTTGAGAGGACAACGTACTAAGAACAATTCTAGAACACGTAAAGGAAAAAGAAAAACTGTTGCCAACAAGAAGAAAGCAACTAAATAATAAGATATAATTATGGCAAAAGCTACCACGAAAAAACGCAAAGTTATTGTTGAAGCCAATGGGGAAGCGCACATAAATGCCTCTTTTAACAATATCATTATCTCTTTAACAAACAACAAAGGAGAGGTGATTACTTGGTCTTCAGCTGGGAAAATGGGTTTTAGAGGTTCAAAGAAAAATACACCTTATGCGGCTCAGACAGCTGCTGAAGATGTTTCTAAAGTCGCTCTTGAAGCTGGTTTAAGAAAGGTAAAAGTATATGTTAAAGGGCCTGGTAATGGACGTGAGTCTGCTATCAGAACCCTACATAATAATGGTATCGAAGTGACAGAAATAGTGGATGTTACACCACTGCCACATAATGGCTGTCGCCCACCAAAAAGAAGAAGAGTATAATTATTAACCCTGTTATCGAAGGATTAGACCTTAATTCATAACATTAAAAACAAATCATGGCAAGATATACCGGTCCAAAATCAAAAATTGCTAGAAAATTCGGAGAGCCCATTTTTGGCCCTGACAAAGCATTTGAAAAAAGAAACTATCCTCCCGGACAACACGGGAACAATCGCAGAAGAGGAAAAAAATCCGAATATGCAATTCAATTGTTAGAAAAGCAGAAAGCTAAATATACCTATGGTATTTTAGAGCGTCAGTTTAGAAATATATTTGAAAAAGCCAGTAGTAGTAAGGGGGTTACCGGTGAGGTATTACTTCAACTATGTGAATCTCGACTGGACAATGTAGTATTTCGTTTGGGGATCGCTCCTTCCAGAAGTGCTGCTCGCCAATTGGTTTCTCACAGACACATTACTGTTAATGGTAAAATCGTTAACATTCCTTCCTTTAGTTTAAATCCTGGTGATACTGTCGGAGTAAGGGAAAAATCAAAATCTTTGCAAGCCATTTCGGCTTCATTAGAGGCAAACAGTGCTGTTTATGAGTGGATGACTTGGAACAGTGCAACCTATGAGGGGAACTTTGTAAGTATCCCCCAACGTATTCAAATTCCAGAAAACATCAAGGAACAATTGATCGTGGAATTATATTCTAAATAATTAATATCAGCAAGCATAAAACTATGGCCATACTAAACTTCCAAAAACCCGATAAAGTAATCATGATCGATTCCTCTGAGTTTGAGGGCAAATTCGAATTTCGCCCGTTAGAACCTGGATATGGTCTTACTGTCGGTAATGCGCTGAGAAGAGTGTTGCTTTCCTCTCTTGAGGGATTTGCAATCACTTCAGTGAAAATTGAAAATATTGAACATGAATTTTCTACAATTCCTGGAATTGTGGAGGATGTCACTGAGATAATTCTCAACCTAAAACAAATAAGATTCAAACGTCAAATTGAGGACGTAGAAGAAGAAAAAGTTACCGTCGTAGTTGGAGGTCAAGATCAGCTTAAGGCTGCCGATTTTCAAAAGTTTATTTCGGGCTTTCAAGTATTAAACCCTGATTTGGTAATTTGTAACCTTGAAAAAGGTGTTCAGTTGAGCATGGAGGTTACCATTGAAAAGGGTAGAGGTTATGTACCTGCTGAGGAAAATAAGAAATCTAATTCTCCATTTGGAGTTATCGCAATTGATTCTATTTTTACTCCAGTCAAGAATGTTAAATACAGCATTGAAAACTATCGTGTGGAACAAAAAACAGACTATGAAAAGCTGGTTTTTGAAATTATCACAGATGGTTCTATTCATCCCAAAGATGCACTTACGGAGGCAGCAAAAACTTTAATTCACCACTTCTTGTTGTTCTCTGATGAGCGAATAACACTTGAAGCAGATGAAATCGCACAAGCCGAAACTTATGATGAAGAATCACTTCATATGCGTCAGCTGCTAAAAACCAAATTAATCGATATGGACTTGTCTGTTAGGGCATTAAACTGTCTAAAGGCCGCTGAAGTTGATACCCTGGGAGATTTGGTCTCTTATAACAAAAACGATTTGATGAAATTCAGAAACTTTGGAAAAAAATCACTTACTGAACTAGAGGAGTTGGTGGTATTAAAAGGACTGTCTTTCGGTATGGATTTAACCAAATACAAATTGGATAAGGACTAAAAGTCCAAAGATTTTGAACTGATGAAACACGGAAAAAAAGTCAATCACTTGGGTCGAAAAGTGGCCCACAGAAAGTCAATGTTGGCCAATATGGCTTCTTCATTAATTGAACACAAGCGGATCAATACGACTGTGGCAAAGGCCAAAGCGCTCAAACAATTTGTCGAGCCTTTGATTACAAAGTCTAAAAGTGATACTACGCACAATCGACGTCTTGTTTTTAGTGCCTTGAGAAATAAATATGCTGTAGCAACACTTTTTAGGGATGTCGCTCAGAAAGTAGGCGACCGTCCCGGTGGTTACACGCGAGTAATTAAGATGGGAAATCGTCTGGGAGACAATGCTTCCATGGCAATGATTGAGTTAGTAGATTTTAATGAAGTCTACAACGCTGAAAAAGCTGAGGCAAAGAAAACTACAAGAAGAAGTCGTGCTAGAAAAAAGAGTACTTCTGCTGAAACTGAGGCTCCCGAGACTGGAACTGTAGCTGCTGAAGTGGTTGAAGATCAAGCACCAGAGACTGTAGTTGAAGAAACTCCAGCTGTGACTCCAGAAGCTCCCCAGCCCAAGGCTGAAAAAACTAAAGATAATACTGCAACTGAGTCTGAAAAAGAAGATGATGCCTAACACACTCGGTTGTTGATAATTTAAACTTATAATAAAGGATAAGCTATTTAGTTTATCCTTTTTTTTATGTTATTTTGTGATCAACATATGTCTTACAAAACACGAAAAAAAGCAATCTTAATTTTAGCCGATGGTACTAAGTTTTTCGGCAAATCTATAGGTCCAGATGGCACCAGTTTTGGAGAAATATGTTTCAATACTGGAATGACTGGTTACCAAGAAATTTTTACTGACCCTTCCTATTTCGGACAATTGATGGTTACCACCAATGCGCACATTGGTAATTATGGAGTTTTCAAGGATGATGCACAATCCGATGGCATCAAAATTGCTGGTTTAATTTGTAAAAACTTCAGTTACGAATTCTCTCGTCCATTGGCTGATGCTTCTCTTGAAAATTATTTTAACGTCAATGATCTCTTCGGTATATCAGATGTGGATACCCGAGCTTTGGTAAATTACATCAGAGAAAATGGCGCAATGAATGCTGTTATTTCTACAGATATAGACCGAGAGGAGGAATTGATTAAAGAACTCTCTGAAATGCCAAGCATGGAAGGATTGGAACTAGCCTCCAAGGTATCTACCAAAGAACCCTATTTTGTTGGGCGTCCAGATGCTGAGTTTAAAGTTGCTGCACTTGATTTGGGAATAAAAACAAACATTTTAAGACATCTGTCTGAAAGGAATATTTATGTTAAAGTTTTTCCCTATGACACGAGTTTTGAGGAAATGCAAAAATGGGAACCTGATGGATTTTTTATTTCCAATGGTCCTGGAGATCCAGATCCTTTGCATCATGCACAAGACCTGGCTAGAGAAATCATTAAAAACAATTTACCTCTTTTTGGGATCTGTTTAGGTCACCAAATTATAGCTTTGGCAAATGGAATTCCAACTTACAAAATGTTTAATGGACACAGAGGGATAAATCACCCTGTCATCAATCTAGATACTGGTAAGGGGGAAATCACTTCGCAAAATCACGGATTTGCTGTTGATAAAGCTGTAGCGGAGTTCAATAAAGAGTTTGAAATAAGCCATATACACTTAAACGATCAAACCG
>CENJ01026288.1_pt1 | contig 14936 bp, 7 predicted proteins | sample 356161 | NCBI WGS metagenome assembly CENJ01 (sample SAMEA2619531, study PRJEB7988) | marine metagenome | biome: marine biome (ENVO:00000447); feature: surface water layer (ENVO:00002042); material: "saline water (ENVO:00002010), including plankton (ENVO:xxxxxxxx)" | depth 5 m
ACATTAGAAGTGGACCAGGAGCTTATATCTTGATTGAAAACACGAGCATCATCAAACATGGTAGACATGTCAGTTACATTTAAAACATTCCAATTATCTAAAGGTTGATCAAAAATGATTGCACCTTTGAAGGTATTTTGCATTGTCGTAACACTAGACGTATCCCAGAAGTTAATATTTGAATTAAATGTTGAATCGTTTAAAAACAAATTGTCCATATCTGTCACGAGAGAAATACACAGATTAAAATTATCTGCAGCAACCTCCGTTCTTAAATTTGTATTGTCAACAACAGTGTACACAGTTCCACTTATAGTTGCTGTATCTCCAACACTGGCGTTGGGACACTTACAAACACCAGAATCGAAATAGATAGTTGAAATAGGAAATATAGAGTTAAGGTCTATGGTTTGATCTGGAATCCAACCCCTTATTCCAGGGGTCCATATAGCATTACCATCTATAGCGCCAATATCGGTTCCACTTCCAACTGGAGTATGTGGTACAATATTGTTTAATTGGTTTGTTGTACTAATTGATGTAGATACTGTATTTGTAAGGGCAACACCCTTGTCAACTATATCGTTGCTATTTGGCTCATAATCACTCATGGTTTTTCCATCTCCAGGATTGTAGCTCAGTAGCGCTTCAATATTAGCATTATATGATATTCCTGGGCGAGATACATTAATACCGTCCATATTTGCAGTTGAACTACCCGTGCCTGTTCCTAAGTACAAAGAACCATCTCCTGAGTCACAAAATTCCCAATTAGGACTTGCATTAGTACCCGTATCGATATACCCATCAGTTCCTATTGGCATTGGTCCATCATCAGGAATAGAAAAAGCAGTCGCGCTTCTATGAGAGCCTATTCTCTCTGCTAAATTATTATAAAACCAAGTATTGGTATTAGAACAATCCTCAGCGAGAATGATGATATCATTTCTATTACTTATGGTATTTAGAACCGTATTGTGAGCAATAATCTGATTATTCCCTTTTATCATAAGACCAAGGGTATTGTCTGCTATATTATGATGCATTACACCAAAACTTCCTGCTTGAGCAGCGTCTCCACCAGGTGCATCATATCGAAATGCGTATTTTTCTGTGTCGTAAACAAAGTTGTGATGTACGACAGAGCCAAAAACGTAATTTTTTGTACCCTGGAAAACAGAACCGTCTGACTGTGCATGACCAGTACTAGAGACTATATTATAAGAAAAAATCGACTCTTCACCTGGCCAAACTGTTGCTGATGCACCTGTAAAATAAATTTCGTTTTCAGTGAATGTGTTATTTTCACCATCTACAAAAACAGTGACCATAAGACCATTGAGTTCTGTCGCGGACCAGTCGATATTTCTAAAGTATGAATTTCTAACCGTGTTGTTATTTCCTCTAATTACAAGGGCCTCCCCTTCTGTATTTATAAACAAACAACCACTCACAGTAGAGGAATCTACCCTGGCTGTATTTCCAGAGCCAGTACCAAATGTAGTTGCGTTAGCGCCATTTAGATCACCCAACATTCTTCTTGAATGGGACGGAAAATAAAAATTACATTCTGATATTTCTAAATTTTTAGTTCCACTAGCATAAATCGTAGTTGCAAAAAAAGTAAGGCCATGAACTTTTAAGTATTCACTACCTGTAATAGTCAAGGAATAATCTCTTATTTTTCCTCTAATTGGTACTTGAGAGAGATTTACTCCAGTGGCAGGTTTTAAATACAGAATATTGTTTGAGGTATCTAAAAACCATTCATTATCAGCATCAATAAGCTCTTTTTTACCCTCAAAAAAGAAATGGTGGTGTTTATCTTTTAATTCTCCATTATTAGATAAGCCAGCTCCGATCCCATTTTTACCAATTGGGGTTGTATATGCTATAACGTCATCACCAGCTTGTTGCGTATGAGATGCTATTTGTCTGTTGAATGTTCTAAAGGAGCCTACATTTAAAATTCCAATTGAATTAGAAAGACTAAGAGATCCTGGGTCTTCATATGTTTCGTCTATCAAAAAAGATCCATCTGTACTTCCTGACTCCTCCCCATGAGCCCAATTGTCGTGATCGTAGATAGATAAATCACTGAACTGCGCATTGGGCCACCTAGCCATGACCATCTGGTTATTCCCAACAAAGAGTTGAGTTATTGAATTTGTAAAATTTTCTAGTTTTTCAACCTGTACCCCTCCAATAGTGTCATCTGCCCAAGTATTTGACACCTTAATCGTACCATCAATAATTACTTCTTCATTATTATAATTAGAAATCAAAGTTTCGTTACCATTTGTGGCGTCGATATTATTGAAAACTATATTTTCATGGTATACTCCCTCTCTTATATATATTTGGTCTCCTGGATTTATTACAGATATTGCATGAGAAATAGTCAAAAAAGGAGCACCAAAATTCCCGGCATTAGAATTATTTCCTGACTTTGAAACGTAATAGGTCGTTTGTGAATATGAATTAAAACTTGTAATGAACAAGAGCCCCAGAAGGATATTTTTAAATATTCTTGAAGACATAATTATTGTGACTCTAAAAAATTCTAAACAGAATACCAAATATAGTAATAAAAGGTATTTTTCAAATAATTTGATAATTTGTAAATTTGGAATAATAAAAGCGGCCTCGTAGCATAACTGAATAGTGCACTTGATTACGGCTCAAGAGGTTGCAGGTTTGAATCCTGCCGAGGTCACTTTTCTATTTTTTTAATTCACTTTACTTTGAGAATAAAAAGTTGTTTTTTATTGATTTTTGGGCTCATTTTTTTTGCAAAATGTGCTAAGAAAAATATTGAAATTGAAGTAACTAAAATTTCCAAAGAAATACACGAAACATCTGCACTAGAAATCATTAATGGAAATTTTTTAACCTTAAATGATTCGGGGGATGCCCCCCTGTTTTACATATTTGATAAAAATGGAAAAATTTTATCTAAAAACTTAATCAGTGGCGCTCAAAATAGGGACTGGGAGAGTCTTGCATCTGATGAAAATTTTATTTACATCGGAGATATTGGAAACAACAACGGAAACAGAAAGGATTTAAAGATTTATATAGCTGATTTAGAATTTAATTTAATTGACAGCATTGATTTCAAATATAATAATCAGTCAAAATTTAAAAAAAAGAAGAAAAATAAATATGATGCTGAAGCGCTCGTTTCATTTAATGATAGTCTTATAATTTTTTCAAAAAACAGAAAAAAATTAACGACAGAACTCTACTTTCTTCCAAAAAAACCTGGTCAATATTCAATTAAACCGAGAGATTCTTATGATGTAAATGCATTAATTACAGGAGGAGATTATAATTCTAAACTTGACTTAATTGCTCTTGTTGGTTATAGCTATAGTATTAAGAATCAGTTTTTATTTGTAATGAAAAATTTTAGCAACTTTTCAAATAATCCATCGAAAATTAAAAAATATGACATCCCAATAACAAATGCCCAAATTGAGGCCGTCAAAATAATAAATGAGAAGGAATTTTGGATGACCTCTGAAAATGAAGGAGGGGGATATCCGAAGCTTATCAAAGTGAAGACAAAATAAATCTTAGTAAGGTTAATATTAAAATAGGATTATAAATAAAATTTGAAGGGATAGATATTTGATGTAAATTTAGAAAAATTAATAAGTTATGAGTAATTCAATTTTTAATGAACTCCAAGATAAGGCTAACGAAGTTGACGCAATTGGAGGTACAATAAAATTCGTGATCGATGATACTATTGTTTTTGTTGATGGAACAGGAAACAAAAATGTTGTTTCCGATAGTGACGATGACGCAGATTGCACCATCAAGACATCTGCAACAGCACTAAAAGATATGCAAAGTGGAGATCTTAATCCAATGACGGCTGTGATGAGTGGAAAAGTTAAAATTAGTGGAGATATGGGTCTTGCTATGAAAATTCAATCTTTAATGAATTAATCGATTGTTTTTTTTACCTACTTTTTAATACTATTAAAGTCATTTTTCCGTTATTATAATTACTATATTTAAGAGATGTATCGTTCCTCTAAAGTTTCTAAAGGGTTTTTAAATACTATTTTACTATTTACAATATTTTTTACTGTAAGTAAAGATGAATTAACATTGAGTGACCTTCACAAATATCATCTTGAGAGAAGTCCTTTTAAGCATACAAAAGATCTATCTAAAAAAGAGCGTCTTCAAAAGGGCCTTCCTCCAGATCGTTTTTATGAACAGATTTATGAATTAACTATAGATCCCGCAACTGGAGCCCCTAATCCTCAAAGTAGAATTGAAGTTGAAAAAGAACTGGAAATAGCTAAAAGTTTGCCGGATCCCTTTGCTGTTCCTGGTGATGCCCAAAAACCATGGTATGAACTTGGCCCCAATGATGCTGCTGGTAGATCTAGAGCAGCACTATGGGATTTATCTGATGGTTCCAATCAAAGGGTTTTTGCAGGAGGTATTAGTGGTGGACTATGGAAAAATGAAAATGTAACAAGTAATTTATCCAATTGGACAAGAGTAACTGGTGTGCCTGGAAATTTGTCAGTATCAATAATTATTCAAGATCCTGATAACACAAATATTATGTATGCTGGTACAGGAGAAAAATATACATCAGGTGATGCATCTGGTAATGGTATATACAAATCAACCGATGGAGGAACTAATTGGACTTTGATTTTTGGAAGAGGTAGTGGCACAGTAACTTCTACAGGGGGACCTCCACCTTTGCAATCAGAAGTAGAGGGTCTGTTCTATGTTAATGATCTAGTTTTATGGGATCACGATAAAAATCCTGGGACACAAAAACTTTTATTTGCCGCCCTTGGGAGTGGTGCTGTTAGGGGTAGATTTATGAGATCAACATTTCTAGATCCTTATAATTTCGGGCTCTACAAATCAACTGATGGAGGGGCAAGTTTTTCTAAAATCACCTCTGTGAATAACGGTGCGGGTATTTCTAAATTAGAAGAAATAAATGATTTAGAAGTTCAAGAAGTATCTAATAGATTATGGATGTCAACAAATCGAAATATTTGGTCAGGGTCTTTTGGGGGAAGATTTTGGTATAGTGACAATGGTACAGTTTTTACAAGAGCTACCCCAAATTTTCCAGCCCTTACAGGTGGAATTGATGCTTCAAGTTATCTTAGAACAGAAATAGCACCTAGCCATATTGACACTGATACCCATTATGTTCTTGTTCAAACTACGACAACGAGTGCAACTGCCGATAGTAATGGAAGGCTACCTCTTTTGTTTAAAACAACGGATAATTTTACCAATTTAACCCTTTTAAACACTCCGGATGACATAGGAAGTGATATGCCAGATAATGATTTTACCAGAGGACAACACGGATATGATTTAGAACTTGAAATAGATCCAACAAGTAACGATATAATTTATGTTGGAGGGATTAATTGGCACAGGAGCCAAAATGGGGGAACATCTTGGAGTCAAATAAGTAAATGGACTACTCCGTGGTACGGTTATGGTGCATTAAATACTTCGATAGTTCATGCTGATATGCATGGTCTTTATTTTAGGCCAGGTTCTCCAAACCAAGCAATGGTTGTTGGTGATGGTGGAGTTTCTTACTCTTCTAGCTTATCTACTGCTTCTAATACAGCAAATTTTATCGACAACGAGGGAGGAATGATTACTACTCAATTTTACTCCGTTGCCCAAAGTGGATTGGATTTTGCAGGTAATGACTATGTAATTGGAGGAACTCAGGATAATGGAAGCTATGCTTTAATTAATTCTAGTAATAACAATACTGCAGGCACTGAAACAACTGGTGGTGACGGTGCAGAATCTGTATTTGACCAGGTTGGAGGTCACTATATGATAAATAATTATATATACAACAACAGTATTCAAAGAACTGAATTTGATGCAGGTGGAAATCAAGGTGCAACAGCTGATTTAAGCGATGCCTCGGTTTTAAATTTACCTGATGGCGAGGGTCAATTTATAAATCCTGGAGCTTTGGACTCTTATCAAGATGTATATTTTTGTAATGCTGGTAACGCACTTAGAGTCATTACAGGTCTTGAAAGAGGAGCAACCCCTGCAACATTTACAATTCCAAATATTGTTAATCCTCCAGATGCCAATGACTGGATAACAACCATTGAAGTGTCAAGACACACAACTGAATCAAGTACGGTTTTTGTTGGGCTGAAAAGTGGAAAAGTAAGAAAAATAACACAAGCCAACCAAAATCCAGGATATACTGTTCAAGCTGGAAATTTGCATATTCAACCAGGTAGTGTCTCTGATATCCACCTTGGAGATTCTGAGGACGAAATTTATGTAACATACTATAATTACGGTATTAATAACAACATAATTTACACAGACGACCAATTTGCAACTGCCGCTGTTAACAAGGAAGGTAATTTCCCAGATATTCCTGTTTTTAGTATTTTAAATAATCCATATGAAAATGGAGAAGTTATAATTGGGACAGAACTTGGGGTTTGGAGAACTACCAATTTTAATGGAGGAAGTCCTAGTTGGACTCAGTCATATAACGGAATGAGTGATGTAGCGGTTTATGATATGGATTTTAGAGGAGAGTCTGCTGACAATAATCGTGTTGTTGCTGCATCGTATGGAAGAGGTCTTTATTCAAGTTCCTTTGGTTCAAATACGAATCCACCTGTGACTGTAACAGATTCCATCACGCTTGCTGAAGGTGGAACTACAACTACAACAAGTGCCGGTGTCACCAACGTACTTTATAACGATACAGATCCTGAAGGTGATGATCTTGAGGCTCGAATTCAAACAGGTCCAACCCATGCAACTGATTTCACTCTTCAAACTTCCGGTACATTTACATATACCCATGATGGTTCTGAAACAACTACAGATTCATTCACTTATAGAGCTTTCGATGGTGCAAAGTTTGGAAACACTGTTACTGTCACCATAGAAATTTCTCCTGTAAATGACTGCCCTACCGTCCAAAATGCACTTCCAAATGTTAATGTGAGTGAAAATGCATCCAATACAATTATAAATATTGGAAATGTTTTCGATGATGTAGACAGAGTTGGAGGTAATCCAGATAGCCTGTCTTATACAATTACTCATACAGGAACAGGTATAGCTACTGTAACAAAAAATACTGCAACTGTAACGATTGACTATATTGAAAATCAAAGTGGTAGTTTTGTAGTAACTGTAACTGCTGATGACGGTGCTGGATGCAATACCACAAATGACGTTTTTAATGTAGTTGTAAATGATGTAAATAACCCTCCAATAACCGTTACAGATACAATCACATTAGCTGAAGGCGGGACAGCAACTATTACAAGCGCTGGGTCCAGCAATGTTCTCTATAACGATAGTGATCTCGATGGAGATAGTTTTATTGCTCAAACTGTAAGTAATCCCCTTTATGCATCATCTTTTTCTCTTCAAAATTCTGGTACATTTACATATACTCATGATGGTTCAGAAACAACTACAGACTCTTTTGCATATAGAACATTTGACACAGAGCCTGGAAATACGGTTACAGTTACCATTCAAATTACACCGGTAAACGACTGTCCAACAATTGCAAACCCATTGCCAGATATAAATGTACAAGAAGATGCTGAAGACAGTGTATTTACTGTTTCATCTGTTTTTGATGATGTAGACAGAGTTGGAGGTATTCCAGATAACTTATCTTATTCCGTCACTCATACCGGTGTTGGAATAGCAACAGTAACACTCAATGTTGCAACAATTACAATCGATTATATAAATGACCAAACAGGAAGTTTTGTAGTATCAGTGACTGCAGATGATGGAGCAGGTTGCAACACTATTGTGGATGTATTTGATGTGACTGTAAACCCCCAAAATGATCCACCAATTGGAGTTGCAGACCAAATAATATTGAACGAAAGTACAACAGCAACTACCGTTACAGGTGGTGCTAGTTCTGTTCTAGCAAATGACTCTGATCCTGAAAGTGACCCTATCTCAGTGTCTGCATTCACACAACCACTGCATCATAATGATCCAGGAAATTTTGCAGTGGCAGCAAATGGTACTTTTTCTTATACCCATGATGGATCTGAAACTGCAACCGATACCTTTTTCTATACACTATCAGATGGAGTAAACAACGTAACTGTTACAGTTACTATCCAAATTGATGCTGTTAACGACTGTCCGACTGTTGTTGCTGCCCAACCTGACATCAATGTTAATGAAGACGATCCAAATACTGTACTTAATCTAAGTAATATTTTTGGCGATGTAGATATAAGACCTGCACCAAATAGTTTAACTTATTCTTTTACACACACAGGATTAGGAATTGCCACTGTAACATTAAATAGCGCCACTCTCACTATTGATTACATCGATGATCAAACAGGAAGTTTTGTTGTTACAACTACAGTGGACGACAACACAGGAGATGTTATATGCTCACCTCTTACAAGTGATGTTTTTACTGTAACGGTAAATCCATTAAATGACCCACCAGTTACAATCGGCGACGAACTATCTGTTTTAGAGGGAGGAACAGTAACAGTCACTACACTTGGAGCGTCATCAGTGTTGGAGAATGATACCGATATTGAGTTAGGTGTTCCAACTGCAGCATTTCGAGTTACTTCGCCTAACTATGGAACAATATCATTAACAAATACTGGTTCATTTATATATACTCATGACGGATCTGAAACCACAAGTGATTCTTTCACATACAAATCCAATGACGGTACTCAAGACGGAAATACTGCAACTGTTAGTATAACAATAACAAAAGTAAACGATTGTCCAGAAACGACAACTGGATCTTACACACTAACATATAATGAAGATGTGGCCATCCCAGCACTAAATATAGGAGCTACCGTGTCAGACTCTGACTTACCGCCCGACACTATTTTGTATACATCTATTCAGACAAACTCAGCTCTAAGCTCAGTAACAGTAAATGCTCTAGGTGTAGTTTCATTTAATAATATTGCTCAACATGACAATGGTTCATTAACTACCACAATAACTGTTGATGATCAAAATTGTCAAATTGAAATCCCTGTATTTCTAACCATTGTTCCTGTGAATGATTGTCCTACACTCGATAACCCAATTCCAGATATAAATGTTGTTGAAGATGCAGCTCCTATAGTCATTGATATACAAAATACATTTTCTGATGTTGAGAGTCCTACCTTACAATATTCAGCTCTTGCTCAAAATAGTGATTTAATAACTGTAAGTACAACAAGCACTAGCCTAATTGTACAGTTTAATGAAAATCAAAATGGAAATACAAATATCGTCCTAACTGCTTTTGATGGTGATCCTGGATGCTCTCCAGATGATATCATAAATGTAAACATCACTAATGTAAATGATCCACCGACTGGAAATCCAGATGTAATTAGTGTTGTTAACGGTGGTACGGCAAATATTTTAAATGATGGAATTACAACAAGTGTTCTTGCTAATGATACCGATCCAGAAGGAAACTCCATTCAAGCTCAAATATCAAATCCACCAATAAATGGAAATCTTATACTAAATCTTAATGGAACTTTTTCATATACTCATGATGGAACTGCTACAACAACAGATGTGTTTTACTATAAACCAACGGATGGGTTATTCCCTGGTAATACTACTACAGTTACTATCTATATAAATAATCCAGCTTTAGGGGTAGGCGACACAGTATTTGTCATGGAATCAGGAACAGCAACTCTTACTTCTGCTGGTGCAACTTCGGTTTTAGATAACGATACAGACCCAGATGGTGATGCACTGACAGCTGTAAAACTTACAAATCCATCAAGGGGAACAGTAACGCTTAATGCGAATGGAACATTTCTTTACACCCATGATGGTAGCAACGAATCCACAGACTCCTTTACCTACAGTGCTAATGATGGGAAAATTAACAGTTTACCAATTACTGTAAGTATAAATGTAACTGGCACCAATGACCCCCCTGTTGCGAACAATGACAACATAATTGTTGACGTTGGAGGTACTGCTACTACTCTTGATAATGGGCAAACAAGAGTAACTTATAATGATGTTGATCCAGATGCAGATTCACTGACTGTAACACTAGTTAGTAATTCCTCAAACGGAACTATAACTTTAAATAGTGATGGAACTTTTTCCTATGTCCAAGAGGGAACTAAAAACTCGGGTGATAGCTTCCAATACAAAGCATATGATGGAAACGTTTATAGTAATAATGCTACGGTTAATATTTATGTGAGTTGCTCTCCATGTAAAACGAGCATAGTAGAAGGTGGTAATAACGGTGTTTCATTTACTTATGATGATCCACTTTGCAAGAAAGTAAGAGTTTATGTTCCTAAAGGAAAAGCATTCAGTTTTAGGCATTTAGAAGACAGTATTCAAATTGATGAAGGAACTTATACGTTAATAAGTAAAGTAGATTGCAATTAACTACACATCGCAAATTTTAATTGCCTCCTCTAAAGATTCAATGGGGTTTTTTCTTGTAGGTCTGAATTCTTGAGCAACATACCCAGAATACCCAGTTTTCACAATAGCTTTCATTATTGCAGGGTAGTTTAATTCTTGTGAAGAGTTAATTTCATTCCTTCCAGGCACACCTGCCGTGTGGTAGTGTCCAAAGTACACATGATTATCATTAATAGTTCTAATTACATCTCCTTCTTCAATTTGCATATGATATATATCATAAAGTAATTTAAAGTTTGGAGAATCAAGTCTTTTACATAATTCAATAGCCCACTTGGTGTTATCACACATGTAATCTGGATGATCTACCTTTGAGTTAAACAGTTCCATCAAAATAATAACGCTTTTTTTTTCTGCATAAGAAAGAATTTTTTTTAAACCTGTCACACAATTATTCAATCCGGTTTCATCATCCATTCCTTTTCTGTTTCCAGAAAAACAAATTAAATTTTTATATCCAGCTTTTGAAACGTAATCAATATGATTCATATATCGATTTTTAAGTTTAGTGTGATAGCTAGAATCATTGAAGGACTCCTTTTGGGTTATTTCTGCGCCACCTGTCATTGAAGATACAAGTCCATATTTCTTAAGCAATGAAAAATCTTTTGGCTTCACTAAATCAATACCAACAAGGCCAATTCTTTTAGCTTCAACACATAATTCCTCAAGAGATAGGTTAGGATAACACCAAGCGCAAACACTATGATTTATATTGCCTTTAAGCATACTTTTTTTTTTGATTATTAAATAGTAATAAATTCGAAAGTCTAAGCAAGTGCAGTTTGTATTATGGCATCTTTACATTTCAATATTTATAATTGTATTATCATCAATCGTTTTGAAAATCAAACCTCCCAACCTTCGCGATAATTTCTACCAACAAACTGATTTGCATCTTCAAAATTGGTGATTTTCATATTTTCTCCATCCCAATTCATTTTTCTTCTACCATAATAGCTTGTTCTATTTTTTCCTCTAATATCAACAGTTTTTGGATTACCATTTTTATTTAAAAAATATGATCGGATAGCAATATTTCCCATAAGCACGGTCTCTGTCATTGGACCAGCATAATCAAATGAAGATGTTAACATTTTATGCTTAGAACTTCCATAACCGTCCTTAATAGCATCAATCCACATTTTTTGATGCCCCCAGTCATCTTTTGGTAAATTTTTAATTTTAGGTTCAATAACATTTTTATCTTTTGTAAAAAGCCTTGGGTTTTGACCATAAACTCCTGTTGTTATGATTCCATCATCTCCAATTATCATAACTCCATTTGTATTTGTTCTATCGCCTAAATATGTTTCAGCCGGAATAAGACTAGGATAAGAGGGTCTTATTCCACCGTCATACCACTGTAACTTCATTGGGGTTTTATTTAAATAAGTTGGTTCAAAGTTAATTGTGACGTATGAAGAAGTTGGACAACCAATGTTTTGATGTTTTACCTCCCACATTTTTGAAAAAAATGAACTTACACTGCATTCTACTGAAACAGGATATTTTAATTTTAGTGCTCTAAATGGAATATCAATTAAATGGCATCCCATATCTCCTAATGAACCCGTTCCGTAATCCCACCAACCTCTCCAATTAAATGGATGTAAAGATGAATTATATGGAATTTTTTTTGCAGGTCCAAGCCATGAATCCCAATCTAAGTCTTTAGGTTTATTCTCTGGATCAGAAGCTGGAAAAGATATTCCCTGGGGCCAAACTGGACGATTTGTCCAAACTTTTATTTCACTAACATTTCCAATTCGCTTTTCTTTAATCCAATTTTCTACAAACTTCTGACCTGGATGCGAAGCACCCTGATTTCCCATTTGAGTAACAACCTTGTTCTCTCTAGCTAATTGCGTTAGTAAACGTGCCTCTTTTATATTATGAGTTAATGGCTTTTGGACATATACATGAATCTTTTTTTCCATTGCTGTTTTTGCAATGATAGCGTGAGTATGATCGGGAGTTGAAATTGTAACTGCATCTAAATTTTTTTCTTCATTGAGAAGTTCTTTAAAATCAGTATAAAATTTTGCTTTAGGAAATTTTTTTCTCACATCAATAACTCCATGATTACCGTTTGGGTCAATATCACATAGGGCAACAACGTTTTCTCTACCATTGACAGAAGCATTTATAATATCACTTCGTCCTTTACCTCCGCAACCAATAGAAGCAATTGAAAGTCTATCACTAGGTGCTGTGTAACCGTTGCCGCCAAGAACAAATCTTGGGATAATAAAAAAAGAAGATGCCGCAGCAGATTTTTTCAAAAATGATCTTCGAGAAGAATTTGATGTTGATTTTTTCATAAAACAAAACTTTATAATTTATTGATTAATATAAATTTTAAAAATGATTTTAACAGGTAATTTTAATTTTATTTTTTTATTTTTTATCGGTTGAATTTATCTTTTGCCAACTTTTAAATCTTTCGACAGCATTTATCTCGATATCTTTCCAAAATAAATTAATATCTGCGAAATGATAGTTTTTTTTAAATACTACAAATACTCTTTTCGGTATTCGGGGTAAGTAAGACCATATCATACCATCTTTTATAATAATTTTTACAGAATTGGGATATAATTTATCATCTGAAAATAAAAGACCTTTATGATCCTCATAATCAGTTTTAATTGTATTGTCCCATTTTATAGGGTTCGAGGTTGTAGCTCCTTTAAACCACTCTTCATACTTTTTTGGAAAGCTACCCTTTCTATATGTATTCCATGAAACATAACCTCCTACTTCATCACTCTTATTCAATTTTTTTATTTTTTTAAAATAATCATCCAAAATTTTAGTTCCAGGCAGATAGGCAGCTACTAATTTCTTTTGCAGAGGTTTGTTATCAAAAAAATCTTTTAATAGCATTGCAGATAATATACTGCCCTGACTGTGAGAAGCTAAGATTATAGGTTTTCCCTTATTATAATTATCGAGGTAATATTCGAAAGCTTTTTTTATATCACTATATGCAATTTCTCTTGACTCTTCCTCATACTTATTAAAAGGGTTTACGTATACCTTGTAATGTGATTGCCTATAAAAAGGAACATAAATATTTCCGGCTTTTCCAAATGCAGATGCTTGGTATTTAACAGCTCTGTTAATTATATCTTTATTTAACAATTCATCATCCACATCAGCGTTCCACCTAGTATCTTTTCGGTCAAGAAACATTGTAGGATAAATAAAAAAAATATCGCAATTTTTATTCTTACTATCTCCAACGATTTTTTTCAAGGATTCTGGGTATTTATCAGGTTTTACCGCCCACGATTCAGGATTTGAATAAATAGGACTTTTCGATGGTATATATTTTTCAAAAGGGACTGCTCTGTACATAGGCTTACATCCAGATAAAACAATTACCAAAAGAATAAAAAAATTTTTAATCTTTTTTTTTAATAAATTTAAAAAAAACACTAAAAGTGCTTTATTAATTGGATAATAAATTTAAAATGAAAAACTCTTCTTTTTATCCTTTTTTTATTATTTATTTTATAATTTTTTTTTCTTGTGATAAGTCTAAAAGAAATTATAATGATTTAGAAATAACTATTGAAAAAAAAAAAATTGATTCATTAAATTTTAGGGCTAAAGTAATTGTTAGAGATAAATCTCAATTAAAAAGTAATGACAAAGTTTATATTTTAATTGATAATGAAGCAAAATTGGACTCAACAATTAGAAATATCAAAGAAAAATTTTTAAATAAAAAAGAAGATTTAAATTAATATTTTTGATACTAGTTAGTATTTTCATCAAGAGGATTTACCTTTAAAAAAGAAGGGTGTTGCTCTATTGCAAATTCAATCTTTTCGATTATTTCATCAGTCGATTCTTTATCATAATCAATGTGAAGAGGATTTTTAATGCACATTGATTGAATTACTCCCTTTTTTTTGATCAAAATACCTTTTTTATCAAATGATCTTCTAAAGCCATCTATAACTATTGGTACAACCAATGGTTTGTACTGTTTAATAAGATGTGCTGTGCCCTTACGAAGTGGTTTAAATGGAGTTGTTGTTCCTTGAGGAAAAGTAATTACCCAACCATCTTTTAGAGCAATTGAAATGTTAGTTATATCTGATATATTAACATTTCTTTTTATATCTTTGCCCCCTTCCCTCCATGTTCTTTCAATCGGAATTGAACCTGCATAGGATAATATTCTTGGAAGTAATCCTGACCTCATTGTCTCTCTAGCTGCAACATAATAAATATTTAATTTTGGATTCCATAAATAGCCTACGTTTTTAATTGTATCATTTCTTCCATGTAAACTTGCATTAAAAACATGTAGCATGGCAACCACGTCGGCAAAGTAAGTTTGATGATTAGAAACAAAAAGAACATTCGAACCAGGCAGACCATTTAAAACCTTTGAACCTTCAATTTTTAATTCATTAAAACCCCTA
>CENJ01080936.1_pt1 | contig 14936 bp, 12 predicted proteins | sample 356161 | NCBI WGS metagenome assembly CENJ01 (sample SAMEA2619531, study PRJEB7988) | marine metagenome | biome: marine biome (ENVO:00000447); feature: surface water layer (ENVO:00002042); material: "saline water (ENVO:00002010), including plankton (ENVO:xxxxxxxx)" | depth 5 m
TTTGAAGGTTACGTTGTGTTTACAAAAACATTTATAATTAAGGTTTTGAAAAAAAATGGCTTTTCGCTAGATAAGGACTGCCAGTCGCTGTGTATGCATGGTGATTATGCGCGAAACCTTCAATTAGTTTTTTCGAATCGAAGCCAAGTGAATGATCTTGAGATGTTGAGCCGCCTTTATGTGGCGGTAAACTTATACCGAGAGACGCTGGTGTTGGGTTTGATTCGAGAATTTACGTCGGTGGCGAATGGTGTGGTCGTGAATACATCTCGTTCGATTGGATTGTCAGACATTAATGAGGATAGTTTAGATAAGTTGGTCAAAAAACTTTTGTCAGCAAACTGAGAAAGAGGATTTTTATAATGAAAAAAGAAGCGTTATTTGCCGACCGAATTGGCGGGGCTGAGTATGGAAAATCGACAGCAATTTATAAGTTTGAGAAAATTAAACGCGCCAAACAGCGGGCGCGGGAACTGCATCCTGAGCTGGAAATCCTCGATTTTGGCGTAGGTGAGCCAGATCAGCTTTCACCGGCTCCGGTTCGTGAGGCGATGAGGAGCGCTATCGACCGAATGGATAACCGGGGATATGCAGACAATGGAACGGCTCTTTTTGCGGAAGCTGCTTCAGCCTATATGCAGAATTTTTTCGGGGTTGAGGTGGATCCTGCCCGTCAGATTAATCACAGTTTGGGTATTAAATCAGCCCTCTCAATGTTGCCGCTTGCATTCATTAACCCAGGTGATCTTGTTTTTCAGACGGTTCCGGGATATCCGGTTATGGCGACGCATACGCGCTATTTGGGAGGCGATGTGCTGGATTTACCGCTATTGGAAGAGAACGGTTTCCTGCCTGATCTGGATGCCATTGATCCTGATGATGCAAGTCGGTGCAAGTTGTTCTATATTAACTATCCGAACAATCCTACGGGAGCCGTTGCTACGGATGCCTTCTATGATGATCTGATTGCGTTTGCACAGAAATACAATATTTTGATCGTTCAGGATGCTCCCTATGCAACGTTGGTCTATGAGGGTTCCTACAGTTCTATTCTTCAGAGACCGGGTGCTATGGACTGCGCGCTTGAATTGCACTCCATGTCAAAAGCATTCAACATGACGGGTTGGAGATTAGGTTTTTTCTGTGGTGCTGATTGGGCTGTTGATGCTTTGGCGCACATTAAAGACAACTGTGACAGCGGTCAGTTTAAGGCGATTCAGGAGGCATCGGCGGCGGTGATTGCTGATAAAGATGTTGCCCAGTCCATTTGTACGCATTATGAGGTGCGGCTAAAGAAGATGGTGGAAATTTTGAAACGTTGTGGTTTTGATGCTTCTATGCCGGGGGGTACGTTTTATTTATATGTCAAAGCGCCTGTTGGGGCGGGTGAGGTTACATTTGATTCGGCAGAGGATGCGGCACTCTATTTGATCGAGACGGCAGGTATATCGACGGTTCCGTGGGATAATACGGGTGCATACTTGCGATTTGGTGCTGTTTTTGAATCAAAGAATGATGCAGACGATGATCGTGTGTTAGGGTTGATGGAAGAGCGGCTTCGTGATGCGGCGCTTAGATTCTAGTGGTGTGGCAAATAGGAATGAGGTCGGATGATCGTCAGATTGATCTATAATTTGATGGCACCACTATTTTTTCTGGCTCTTTTGCCTTCTTTTATGAAGCGAATGCGTCGAAGGGGTGGGTATGAAGGCAGCACCTTGCAGCGATTGGGTTTCTATTCTCCGGCGATTGTTGACAAATTAAAACATCGCCATAGCATCTGGATTCATGCGGTGAGTGTCGGTGAGATGTTTGTTGCGCAGACACTTGTGCAAGCCATCCGAAAAAAGAATCAAGAGGCACATTTTGTGATTACGACTTCCACGTCTACTGGATACCGAATTGCACAACAGAAACGTGATGATAGAGATGAAGTTTTCTATTTCCCGTTAGATTTTATACCGGTCATTCGACGCGTTATTGATCAGATCAATCCGCAGCAAGTTATTCTGGTGGAAGGGGAGTGCTGGCCAAACTTGATTTGGGAGTTAAGTCGTAGAGACATTCCCATTGCGCTGGTAAATGGAAGAGTGTCTGACCGGTCCTATGGTCGATACACAAGGTGGAAGAAGCTTGTGGCGAAGGTTTTTGGGTGTCTGGATGTGTGCAGTATGCAACACGAAGTTGATGGGGAACGCATTAGAGAATTAGGCGCACCTGCTGCTGCCATACATTGTAGCGGAAATATCAAATATGATTTTGATGTGATTCAGGACCCCCGCGGGGTTGAGCATCTGTTTAAGGTGAAGAAAACGAATGATATTGTTGTTTTGTTAGGTTCCTCGACATGGCCAGGGGAAGAGGTTGTGTTAGGGCGGCTTTATAAGCAACTGATAGATAAGCATCCCAACCTTATGCTGGTGATTGCCCCTCGGCATGTGGAACGAGTGGATGATGTTGAGCGTGCCTATCTGGAGCTCGGCTTAAAGGTGTGTCGGAGAACATCGAATCAGCCAGTGGAGGGAGGTTCGGTTCTGCTGTTAGATTCAACAGGCGAGCTCTCTGGATTATATGCGGATGCAGATATTGTTTTTGTTGGCAAAAGCTTGTGCGAGAAGGGCGGGCAGAATCCCATTGAACCGGCGGCGTATGGCTGCGCATTGGTTACGGGAAGACAGATGCAGAATTTTAAGGTTGAATCGGAGCTGCTAGATCAGGCGGATGCTCGTGTAGTGATAGAGAATGAATTAGAGTTGGTTCAATGTATCGATGCTTTGCTTTCCAATGATGATCGACGGCAGCGCCTCAGTCGGGCAGCCGAAAAGGTGTATCATGCTGGTAAAGGGGCAACGGCTAAGACGGTTGCTTTATTAGAAAAAATTATGGTTGGTTCTGGTCGTTAATTAAATTAGTTTGGATATATGAGTACTGATATTTACAGTTCAGGGGATTCTGTTAAGAGCAAAAAACCTCAGATTCCTAATCATCGCAAAAAGCGTTCTCAAGATGTGGGAGATAAAAAACGTCGGCGTCGCAGCAGTAACCAAGGCCTTCGGCGTCTCATTCATCTGGGAAGAAAGGATGAGAATAGAAAATACGTCAGTATTTTTCTGTCAGTATTGGTTCTACTACTCTTGTTACTAGCTGTCTTCATACAGTTTGCTTAGTGGTTTTTGGTTTAATAATCTTGCCATTCTATCCCGCATTGGATTCACTTATCCGGATTAGCGGATGAATATAAACCATGCTTGAAATTTTCAAAGTTTTAGCAGACGAAGCGCGCTTGCGAATTTTACGAGCGGTGAGTCAGGCCGAATTATCGGTTGCTGAATTGGTGGAGTCGCTCGAGCTCCCTCAATCGACGGTGAGTCGTCACTTGAAGCCGCTAAAGCAAGTTTCTCTATTGGATTCGCGAAGGGATGGCACATCGGTGTACTATTTTTGCGGAACTCTTTTTCATGATGCGGATTTTAAATCGCTACTGCAAAACAGACTGAAAGAGCTGCCAGATGCACAGGCGGATTCAGTCGCAGTTGACAAAGTTCTGGATAAGCGCCGCCGAAAACGTCTGGCTTTTTTTGATGAAGTAGCGGGACAGTATGAATCCTTAGCCGAACCGGGAGGCGGATGGGATGCGTTAGGCGCGGTGTTGGCAACGGGCTTTATGGATGCCGAGGTGGCTGATTTAGGATGCGGAGAAGGAACGCTGGCCCTGATGCTTAGTCGATTTGCAAAACGTGTCACGTGCGTGGACCAATCGCAAAAAATGCTAGATTTGGTGGGGGAAAGGGCACGAGCTTTAGGCTTTGAAGATCGGCTTGATTTTATTCAAACGGACGTTGAGACGCTTTCGTTTGATCGTGAGCAGTTCGATGCGATTTTTCTTTCACAATCCTTGCACCATGTTTCTGTGCCGCGAGATGTGGTCGTCCGTGCCAGTTGCGGATTAAAGCCAGGTGGTAAATTGCTAATCCTAGATCTACTAAAACACGATCATGAGTGGACGCGTGAACAGTGGGCGGATCAGTGGCTGGGTTTTGATGTTGATGAAGTGCGAGAGTGGATGGAAGAAGCGGCATTAGATGTTATTTGTGTTGATTCATTAAAAGGCTTTGCGCCCGACTTGTCAGTTTTGATGGCCGTCGGGTTGAAGCATAACAGTTGAACGGAGGATGACGGTGACTACGAAGAAAAAAACGAAAAAAGTGAAACAGATTGATTATGCGGTTGCAGATTTAAGCTTAGCTGATTTTGGGCGCAAAGAGATGGAACTGGCTGAGTATGAGATGCCCGGGCTGATGGCGTTGCGGGAAAAGTATGGTAAGGAAAAACCGTTGAAGGGAGCGCATATTACAGGTTCTCTACATATGACCATTCAAACGGCGATGTTGATCGAAACGCTGCAGGAATTGGGGGCAAAAGTTCGTTGGGCTAGTTGCAATGTCTTTTCAACTCAGGATCATGCCGCGGCTGCCATCGCTAAAACGGGAACACCGGTTTATGCCATCAAAGGCGAGTCATTAGAGGATTATTGGGCTTATACCGATAAAATCCTGGATTGGGGAAATGGAAAGGGGCCAAACCTGATTCTAGATGATGGAGGAGACGCAACGTTGTTTGTTCATCTGGGGGTGAAAGCGGAGTCGAACCCCGAAATCTTAGATATGAAGCCAGAGAGCGTTGAAGAAGGTATTCTGTACGCTCAGCTGAAAAAAGCGTTAAAGAAAGATCCAACACGCTTTTCTCGAATCGCTGCTGGCATCATGGGAGTTTCTGAGGAGACTACAACAGGAGTTCACCGGCTTTATCAGATGGATGAAAAAGGGGAGCTTCTTTTCCCGGCTATCAATGTGAACGATTCGGTCACGAAGACAAAATTTGACAATTTATACGGCTGTCGTCATTCGCTAGTGGACGCGATTATGCGTGCTACGGATGTTATGCTTTCGGGCAAGGTGGCTGTTGTGGCTGGTTATGGTGATGTGGGTAAAGGCTCGGTGCAGTCCTTGAAAGGGCAGGGCGCTCGTATCATTGTGACGGAAGTTGATCCTATCTGCGCGTTGCAAGCCTCGATGGAGGGATATGATGTGATGTCGATGGATGATGCTGCAGCGATCGGGGATGTGTTTGTTACGACTACGGGCTGTTGTGATGTGATTACAGAGCGACATATGAAAAAGATGAAGGATATGGCGATTGTTTGTAACATCGGTCATTTTGATTCCGAGATTCAGGTTGAAAAGATCAAGAAATACGAATGGACGAACATTAAGCCGCAAGTTGATAAAATTACGTTTCCAAGTGGCCGGAGTATTTTGTTGCTTGCAGAGGGTCGGTTGGCAAACTTGGGTTGTGCAACGGGACATCCAAGTTTTGTGATGTCGAATAGTTTTACGAACCAGGTGTTGGCTCAGATTGAGTTGTTCACAAATATTGAGAGCTATCCTGTGGGTGTGTACACCCTACCTAAACTGCTCGATGAAGAGGTGGCTCGGTTACATCTTGAAAAACTGGGTGTCGAATTGGACAGCTTGAATCGTCGCCAGGCAAAGTACTTGGGTGTTCCTCAAGAGGGACCGTTCAAGCCAGCGCATTATCGTTATTAGCACAGGTCTCTACCCATTGAGTTAGCAGGCGGGCGCCAAACAAGGTGGCGCCTGCTGCTTGATGGGATGTAGAGCTCATCTCCCAAGCGGTTCCGGCAATATCAAGATGCGCCCAAGCTGTTTGTTTGGGTACAAACTCATTTAAGAATGCAGCAGCCGTTGCCGTGCCTGCACTTCCGCTTTTTGACAGATTCGATAGGTCGGCAAATTGCGATTGCATATCTTCCGCGTACTCATCAAATAACGGAAGTTGCCAGAGGCGTTCTCCGCTCTGATGGCCTGCCGTCAACAAGGCTTCGACGAGGGATTGATCATTTCCCAGTACCGCTGATGCTGCATGCCCGAGGGCAACAATCACGGCACCGGTTAACGTAGCAACATCTACAATGGCGCGGGGGTTGTATTGAGCAGCTGCATAGCTGATTGCGTCTGCCAGAATTAAGCGACCCTCTGCGTCGGTATTGAGGACTTCGACTGTTTTTCCATTATACATGTGAATAATATCACCCGGTCTTGTGGCAGCACCACCGGGCATGTTTTCAGCGGCTCCTAATATGCCGATAACAGGGATGTTGAGTTCCCATTCACTGATCATATGCATGGCAGCCAGCACGGCCATACCGCCGGATTTATCGTACCGCATCCAATCCATATTTTTTCCCGGCTTCAGGCTAATTCCTCCACTATCAAAGGTGACTGTCTTGCCCACAAGAACCAGCGGACGTTGAGAACTGTTTTTGATATTGTGTTCTAATTGTATGAGCTGGGGTTCTGTTTCGCTGCCTGCTGAAACAGCCAAAACGCCTCCAAAACCATTTTTCCTGAGCTGATTTTCTCCCATAATTTTACAAGATAGGGAGCAGCTATCAGCGAGCTCTTTTGCATAGGTAGCAATCGTCTTTGGTGTAGCAAGATTGCCAGGTAGGTTGGCTAGGTTGGCTGTTTTTAACAAGGCATCACCTTGTATTTGAGCTCTATTGATTAGGGCACGATGGGAGCGGTCGCCCGTAAACGTAGTTTTGAGACCCTTAATCGTGGAGCAAGTACTTTTCCCGGCGGTAAAGGTATAGCTTCCCCAGATGGCGGCTCTGCCGGAAAGAGTATGATACAGCGAGGAATCCCAGTCATATGAGGGAATGTGATCGAGCAGAATAAATGAGCGACATCCTTCCGATATGCCGAAACGTATGGCACTCGATATGGCGCGTTCGACGGTAAAAGGCTCCAACTTTTTCGTGCCGCATCCGGCCAGCAGTATAGAGGATACGTTGAGCTCCTCTATCTGCATAAGTGTTGTCTCGCCCCGTTTGCCTGCGAATGCCTTTTTTTTCATGCATTTCTTGAGAAGTGGACGGAGGTGAGAAAGCTCCTCCGATAACAGAGGATTCTCGCCTTGCGTTAAGATGATCAGTAGATCCGCAGCAACGGTGTGAATAGGTTTTTTTGAGAGGTTTAATTTCATTAGGGAAGGCGCTCATGAGAAAGAACCGTGATCTCTTGTTCTTCGAGTATTCTTTCAAAATTCATATAGCGTGTGGCAGAGGAGTTATATTGGATTGTCATCTTATTACGCTCGTTATTAATTGCACAGGAAACGAATCCATCCAGTTGACGTAGTTTGTTTTCAACAAGGCTTTTCTTTTGAGCGGTTAAACCCTCCACTCTAATTTCTTTCGTAACTTGCTCGGGTCGAACACACCAAAAGAGAAATGCGTGCTGCTCTTCTTTAGAACAACCCGTGGAGGAGAGTAAGAGTAGGAACCCCATTCCAAGGACGATTTTTTTGAATAAAAATTTAAATTTCATGACAGATTCTATGTCCATAAATAACGCGCCAATTATTGGGTAGTGCTAGCTGTTCTTGCAGTAAAAAATGGAAAAATTTTGCATCTTCAACAATTTTGGGGAAAATTTCATCAAAGAGGTAGCAGAACTCAAAATAGCACTGGCTGGCATCCTCAAACCGTTGAAGTTGATGAAGTGAGATGGCTTCCAGAAGCATGGGACCTGGGCTATCGGGGAAGCGCTCTCTCAAGGGAGTAAGCATTTGCAACGCCACTTCGGGATTATCGAATTGTAGGGCTATATTAGCTTGATACAACCTGGCTCGACTCGCTTCTTCTGGATAGTGCTCCATAATTTGAGTAGCTGTTTCAATCGTAGTAAGGAAATCTAATTCATTATATGCAATATGCATTTCAGTTTGCAGAATCGATAGTGGTTGAGGACTTTCCTGAAGCGCATAAAAGGTTCTTACTCCGATTAATAGAATGGCTACCGATGCGAAAATAGATAAATCCACGCGGTCAATTTTGGCTCTTTTCAATGACCGTACGATGCTGTTTATCAGAGGGTTTGCAATTTGATAGTGCTGGTCGTATTGGTAGTTCACCAACATGACATAGGCTGCATTGGCCAAGGTGATTGATTTTTGGTTTACTTGCTTTTGTTTAGCAATATAGAAGTCAATAAAGCCACTCATCGACAACCGTAAATAGTCGTAAACAATGGAATTACCGGGATCAACATGAGCGAGTGCCTTGATGAAAAGTATTTTCTGCAAAATCGGAAGTTCATCGTTAGAGAGATCGATTTCACGCCAGGATGTGTGGTGCAAGGTTTTGCCCGTAAGCTCGCCTTGCTGTAGTCGCTCAATCATGACTTCTTTGGCACCTTTTTTTAGGCTTTTACACATCATAGGAAGTAATGCACCGTATCCGTCTAACACGTATTTTTTCTCCCGAGCCCACGCGATGGAGTAGTCTTTTTTGGACTCGTTCCAAAATAAATTCTCCAAGTTGGATATGATGCGGGTTTTATCATCGTAAAATTGTTTTAGTAGGGAGGTAGACTGCTGCTGCCAGCTAGCGATTCTCTCGAGCGATTCAATCTCGTTAAGGAGCAGAGCCGAAAGATCTGCGGTTGCCAATTCCGTTTCATATATATCTTTTTCAAGGGGCTCCGATTGATTTCTCCAGCGATGAATGCCGCGGCGGGTGGGATCAAAATGCGACAGAATCCAGCTTAAATAGCGGGCTAGCTTGGGCAACATGGTCGCAATGAGATCAGGATCTTTACGTTTGGAGAGAACTTCTTCGGCAACCATACAAATAATGGGTTTCGGGGCTGCGAGATCGATAATTAAACCCTTTGTATCAATGGCACTGGGAATCGATCCGCTTGATGTCTGCAAGCGTAAAATAGTGGTGAGTAGAGATTCGGCTATCTCTAGTTCTGAGGGGGCCCACGCTAGTATCTGGATGAGGGTTGTATTTACATCCACAGCTTCGTTGTGGGTTGTACGGTTGTTGGACCATAGCCCTTGAATGCGTTCTGAACTTGGCTGAAGCGAACCTTGCATCAACTCTATGCAAAGAAAATGGAGTTCATTTTGGTCCTTCGACTGACTAGCTGGCACTCGTTGTTGTACCCGTGAGACAAGTCTGTTTTCGAGTTCCACCTCAAAATCGATATTAAAGATATGGTCAAATTTTTCAGATAAATTGGGATGGTCTAAATGGGTATGTATGCAGCAGAAATAACAATCTCTTTGCTGAAGAACGGTTTGTCGATCAAATGACTCAATCTGAAACATTTGATGGGAGGTATTAACCATTTCAGCGGGAATAAGTTTAGGATTATTCCGGTTAATGATTTTTCCATAGAGAATGCCGTCCTCTATCACTATGAGTTCGATTGTACTTCGTCTCCTCTTTTTTTCGTTGTAGATGATAAGTCCGTCAAACAAGTGAACGATGCGATCGTTTAGCTCCATATCTAGAGAGAGCGCACCTTTCTCTTTTTCACCAAAACCAATTAGGCCGTTTTCCGCCAGATAAATACCGTAGGAGCTGTCTAGGTGAGTGCGATGGGCTGCCGAGCCTATACCCAGTTTCCAGCCCTCAATCCACTGTTGATGAGAGAGTGATTGGGCAGGGTTTTGATCGCTTCGCTTTTTAACTCCGATTTTCATAATGTCATTAACGGCTCATTTTTAGCTACGTTATCGTTGACGCACTCGCTCTCTTCACTTTTAATTCACGATTCGCTGCTCGATACAATATTTAAAGTATTTATAGGTATTTAATTTCATGTCCAAGAAAAAAACCAGCTCATCCAAGAAAACAACCGTTGCACGCAAAGCTGCCGCAAAAAAGACAACTACGAAAAAAAGTGCATCTAAGAAGGTGACGCAGAAGAAAGCTCCAGTGAAGAAAAAGGTTGTAAAAAAGAGTGTCGCAAAAAAAAGTAGCGCGAAGAAAGCCAGCACGAAAAAAACGGTGACGAAAGCAAGTAAAGCTCCAAAAAAGAGTGAATCTGTTAAGAAAACGGAAAAAAACAGCACGAAAAAAAGCGAAACTACGGAAGCAAAGACAGTGGTTTTGAATGTAGATGAAGGAGCCAGTTCTACATCGATTATGGAGCGGGAAGAGCGAAATGATCGCATTAAAGATTTAATGGCGCTTGCGGCTGAACACGGCTTTTTAACATTTGAAGACATCAACGAAGCGTTTCCGGAAGATTTGGTTTCGGTTGAAGATATCGAAAAAATCGTGGGATTGCTCCAGAGTATGGAGATCGACATCATCAAGCAGGATGATGTTGAAGAGTATCAGGCTCGCATGGAGAAGGAGCAGGCGGACAAGCAAAATTCGCGCAGCGATGTGCTGGATGACCCCGTTCGGATGTATTTGAAGCAGATGGGTCAGGTGCCTCTCTTAACTCGTGAGCAAGAGGTTGAGATTTCAATGCGTATTGAAGAGGCGGAAATTGCAACGACCAGTATGTTCAACCGACTGGGTTGTGCAACCGATGCTTACCTAGGCGTTATCAAACGGCTGGAGGAGGGCAAAGAACGCTTCGACCGCATCATTTCCGATAAGCATGTTGAGTGCCGTGAAGATTATTTTAATGATCTGCCCAAAGTGCTGAAGGGGATTGATAGAAACCGCGAGAGCAAACTTAAATATTACAAGGAATACAGCGCGGCGAAAAAAGATTCTGAAGCGTATAAAAGAGCGATACGCAACTTTAATGCGGCGCAACAGCGACTCTCAAATTTGTTTAAAGAACTACATTTTAAGCAAAAAGCCATTGAGGATATTGTTCCAGAAGTTGACATCTATTTTAAAAAGATGAGTGGCATCCTGCAGGAAGAAGAACGGTTGAAAAAAAGTCGCGCAAAAGATGCGAAGAAGCAGTTGCGTGCTGTGCGCAAAGAGCTTTCCGAATTGGAACTCTATCTGCAAATGGACCGTGTAGAATTTCAGGAGCATCATAAAACGCTGAAGGTTTGGTTGAGAAAAGGGTTGCGGGCTAAAACAGAGATGATTGAGGCCAACCTGCGATTGGTTATTAGTATTGCCAAGAAGTATACAAACCGAGGTCTCTCTTTCTTGGATTTGATTCAGGAAGGCAATATGGGGCTCATGAAAGCGGTCGAAAAATTTGAGTATCGTCGGGGGTACAAATTCAGTACATATGCAACGTGGTGGATTCGGCAGGCGATCACGCGCTCGATTGCCGATCAGGCACGGACGATTCGTATTCCGGTGCATATGATCGAGACCATTAATAAGCTGATGCGTATCCAGAAACAGTTGCTTCAAGAGTTTGGTCGGGAAGCTACACCGGAAGAGCTGGCGGAAGAGATGGACCTTGCGGTTGATCGCGTACGGGCGATCTTGAAGATTGCGCAACAGCCGATTTCGCTTCAATCGCCGATTGGAGATAGTGAAGATACGCATTTTGGTGATTTTATCGAAGATAAGGCAGCCGAGAAGCCGGATGAAGTAACGGCCTTCAGCTTGCTCAAAGAGAAAATCAGTGATGTATTGTTAACATTAACCGAGCGTGAGCAGGAAGTACTGACGTTGCGTTTTGGTCTAGTTGATGGCTATCCGAGAACCTTGGAAGAGGTCGGACGTAAATTTAACGTAACCCGAGAGCGGATTCGTCAGATTGAAGCGAAAGCGCTACGTAAAATGCGTCACCCCACTCGTATTCGTAAACTGGAAGGCTTTCTAGACGGGGAGTAGTCTGTCGTTGGTTCTCTATTGGAGAACCGTTTTGCCGCTACCTTGCTTAATTTCGCCGATAATCTTTGCCGGTTGTTTTTCACGTTTCAAATACGCCAGTGTGGATTCCACATCTTTGGGAGAGACGATCAGGATGAAGCCAATACCCATGTTAAAGACACGGAACATTTCATCATAGTCGATCTTTCCAGCTTCGTGGATGAAGCTGAAGATAGGCTGAGGTTTCCAGCTAGCCGTATGGATCACAGCATCAAGTCCTTCGGGTAGTACGCGTGGAATGTTGTCATATAACCCGCCGCCTGTGATATGCGCCATGCCGCGAATATTAATTTTTTTCATGACCGCTGTAACAGGATTTAGATAGCTTTTATGAATAGCAAGAAGAGCTTTCTCAATCGTCGTTTTGGTACCCGGTACATAATCCTGCAAGGTCAGACCTGCTTGATCAAAAATAACTTTACGAGCCAATGAATAGCCATTGGTTTGCAGGCCGGTTGAGGGTAGACCGATCAGGATATTACCTCTCTTTATCTTATTCCCCGTGATCACTCTTTTACGTTCAACGCTTCCGACCACTGTTCCAACTAAATCATACTCTCCAGGAGGATATAATCCCGGCATCTCAGCTGTTTCTCCTCCTAACAATGCCATATTGTTTTGCCTACAGGCTTTGCAAAAACCGCTAACAACCGATTCGAAAACGTGGGGTTCTAAAGCGGCTGCACCGAGATAGTCTAAGAAAAAAAGCGGTTTGGCGCCTTGCACTAGAATGTCATTTACGCAGTGATTCACTAAATCCTGTCCGACTGTATCATGTCGGTTGGCCATATGAGCAACTTTAAGTTTTGTGCCGACACCATCGACCGAGCTGACAAGCAGATGATCTTTACCGGGAGATTTGAACAGACCTCCAAAGGAACCCAGTTCGCTGACGACTCCAGGGGTATTGGTTTGTTTGACTTTTTTCCCAATGCGTTTAAGTGAGTTCATCATCACATCAATATCAACACCGGCTTCGGCATAGGCAGATTTTTTCTTTTTCATATGCTTCTCATTCTATTTTAGTTGTAGTGGGTCTCGGTCTTGTTCCGATATTTCAGGTATAAGGCGATGGTTCAATGCTTGCTGAATCTGATCCTGGTATAGGGGTAAGTATCCACGTTCTGTATGGGTATGTTCAGATAAAATAATGGAACGTCCTGCCGCATTGGCAGCTAAGACCGCATGATGGCTCATTTCTCCCGTTAGATAGCAATCGGCATCAATCCCTTCAAGGACGGAAGATCCTGCTCCCGCGCAGCAGGCAACCGTTTTAATCGTTTTCTTGCCCCCGTCGGCAACGCGTAGATACGGGGCATTCAAATGGGCTTTCATTCGTTTAGAAAGGGTTGCTAAGCTGACTTCGCGATGAAGTTCAACGCGTCGTACTGAACTCGCTTCCTGATCGTTTCCGGTTTGTATGGGAAGGGTTCTAGCCGCGCCGAGCCCTTGCGTTAACCAGTCGTTCACGCCGCCTTTCACGGCATCTAATGCCGTATGGGGAGAGTAGACGGCTATTTTCTTCTGGATCAGTGTGAGAAGCAGTTTTTCAGCGGGATGGGAGGCTCTAAGCGTTTGAACGGGGTGAAACAGAATAGGGTGGTAGGTGATAATCAGTGAGACTTTTTTCTCAATGGCCTCTTTCAGAACGGCTTCCGTTAAGTCGATGGTAAGCAGCGCCCGTTTGACGCTAGGATTTTCGTACGGTTCCAGTAATAACCCGACATGATCCCACTCCGCGGCTCCTTCCAGTGGAGCTATTTTATCTAGGCTTCTAATAACATCGGACAGCTTCATGTTATACGATTACTTTATGTGGACCCTTAAATCAATTACGGGTCTCGAAATAAAAAAACGCTCTACAATTGTAGAGCGTTTATCACATCCGATGGGTTGGCTTAGAATGTCTGCTGAATAAAGATCATCACAAACAGTGCAACGGTCTCAATAATACCCAGTGTCGTCAGATAGTTACCAAAACCTTCGCCGGTTTCTGCCAGTGCATCACAGCCTGCTGCCCCAGCTTTGCCCTGATACCATGCTGAGAATCCCATTGCAATACCACCAATGATACCTGCGCCCAAGAGTACAGGAGAAGCATCGGCCCCAATGATGAAGTTCATCAGCAGAAGACCATAAATAGTCTGAGAGAGTGGGGCCCCAATGAATACCAACAAGATGAAAGGCGCGGCCTTTCCCTGAAGATAACATTTTTTCCACGCTCCGATACCGGCCATACCAGCGGTGCCTGTTCCTAATGCTGATCCAATCGCAGCAAATCCAAGAGCCATTGCGGCGCCCAGTTTTGCGAGTGCTGTCATTGTTGCTACGTCCATTTCATACCTCCGTTCATCGGTTCCTAAGATTAAAACTTTTCATTTGTTCGTTTAAAAGGGTTGTAGTGCAGGCCGCCCCATTGAACGCCTGCGTGACTGGAAAATTCAAGCGTGTTCAAGCGGATACCATGCACCAAAATACCCATGGCACAAAGTAATATATTCAAGGCATGTCCACCAAATAGTGCGAGGGCTGCAATCAGTCCACCAACGATGATTCCGCTGCTTCCTAAGGCTTCAATCGCCATGGTGTTGAATGCGTTGGCAATGGCAAAAGAGGCCGCCCCTACTGCATACAGACGAACGTAGGAGATGATATCCACAAAATTACTGATCACATCTAGCGCAAGCGTAACTAAGCCGAAATAGGCTTTTTCCATCACTAGGCTAACTACAATCAGCAGGAGACCCACCGCAAGAACATAGAGCATCTCTGTTGGAAATGCTTTGGCTAGCACCATCATTCGCACCGCAAAGAACATGGTAAGGGTGGAACAGATCCAGCCTAAGTCGGCGAGGGCAGACCACGAGTTGATTTTGCGGATTAGGTTCCAGACATGACCAATCACGAGGTGCAATGTGCCCAGAACAAAGCAGAAAAACATAACATTATTCATGGCTATTGCATCATCACCGTTTCCGCGCAGCCAATCGTTTGAGAGGTTTTGTAGGGGGGCAGGCAGAGCCGAAAAATTCATGCCGAAATAGGTGCCCGTCAATGCGCCCCAGACAACGGTGCATCCACTCATGATGTATAGCAGGTTAAAGACATAAGCCGGGGCTTTTTTGTTTTTCTGTTGCGCTATTAGAGTGAGCGCAATGAAGAGCAGTCCGTATCCAGCATCGCCGATTAGCAGCGCGAAAAAGATACTTAAAAACAGGAGGAAGATGGCGCTTACATCCAACTCTTTATACCC
>CENJ01047640.1_pt1 | contig 14933 bp, 14 predicted proteins | sample 356161 | NCBI WGS metagenome assembly CENJ01 (sample SAMEA2619531, study PRJEB7988) | marine metagenome | biome: marine biome (ENVO:00000447); feature: surface water layer (ENVO:00002042); material: "saline water (ENVO:00002010), including plankton (ENVO:xxxxxxxx)" | depth 5 m
ATTAGAGGATATAGCTGATAGTTTGGTTAACGACTTAAAATTAAAGAAAAAGGAGAGTTAAATGAGTTACGAAAGTTTTGACTACAAAAAAAATAATGGAATTGGTCATCTGATTCTTAATAAAGGTGAAGAATTCAATAAGATGACTCTTAATTTTTGGTACGAATTGCCAAGAATTTTAGATGAAATCAAAAAAGATACATCTTTGAGAGTTCTGATTCTTTCTTCTACTGGAAAACATTTCTGCGCTGGAATGGATTTAGCAAATTTTGGAACATTAGGATCTGATGAAGAAAAAAAAGATAATAGGCCTGACAAAGCAAGAACAGGAGAAGTCTTGTATAGAGTTGCAATGGAGCTACAAGAAAACTTATCAAAACTCGAAAAACTCAGAATTCCTGTGCTTTGCGGCATCCAAGGAGGTTGTATTGGCGGAGGGTTAGATTTAGCAACCGCAGCAGATATTAGATTTGCTAGTAAGGATGCCTTTTTTTGTATCCAGGAAATAAATATTGGAATGGCAGCAGATATAGGAACTCTTCAACGCCTTCCCCGAGTTGTTCCAGAAGGAAAAGTAAGAGAATTGGCATACACAGGAAGAAGAATGCACGCAGATGAATCTTTGGAATGTGGACTAGTAAATAAAGTTTATGAATCTCAAGAATTGATGTTAGAAGGTATTCAAGAAATGGCTGAAGAAATAGCTTCTAAAAGTCCTTTGGCTGTTTACGGAACTAAAGCAGTATTAAATTTTTCTAGAGACCACTCAGTTAACGATGGACTTGAATTCAATGCTCTATGGAGTGGCGCAATGCTTCCTCAAGAGGATATGGCTGAAGCAATGATGTCTAGAGCTGAAAAAAGAGAACCCGAATTTGAAGACATTGCAGAAATTAGAGAATACGGAAAAACAAAGGAAGCCTAAACTTAGGGTTTTCTCAAGAAAACCGGGGCATTGTCTTTAGATAATTTCTTGGAATATTTATAGCCTTGAAAATCAAATTTTTCTAAATCTTTAGGATCTTTCAAATTATTAGACAAGATAAATCTTGTCATTAAACCTCTAGCTTTTTTGGCATGAAAACTGATAATTTTGTAATCTCCATTTTTAAAATCTTTAAAAACAGGAGATATTACTTCAGCTTCTAAACTACTTTTATCTAAAGCTGAAAAATATTCATTAGAAGCAAGGTTAACTAAAATTTTGGTTTTTTGAATCTTCAAATCTTTGTTTATAGCACTAGTTAAATCTGATATCCAAAATTCATAAAGATCTTTCGAATCTCCTATATTTAACTTTGTGCCCATTTCTAATCTATAAGGAGCAATTAAATCTAAAGGTTTGAGTAATCCGTAAAGCCCTGACAAAATTCTTAAGTAGTTCTGAGCATAATCAATTGAACTTTTATCCATAGATGCTATATCCAGACCCTTATAGACATCTCCTTGAAAAGCAAAAGCAGATTGTTTTGACTCAGGGCCAGGAAATGAATCCTGTTTCCAACTTTGAAATCTTTCAAAATTTAAGAAACCTAAATTTTCACTGATCTTCATTAAAGAAGAAATCATATCTGGATCATAATTACGCATCTCTTTAACTAAAGATTCTGTCTTTCCAATAAATGAAGGCTCTGAAAAGCCAATTGAATTTTCCAAAGGAGAATAATCTAAAGTCTTTGCTGGTGATATAACTATTAACATGTATATTTAATATTTCTCTATTAAATGATAAAAAATATTAACCAAATTTGCCAATCTATACTAATATTTTTTCCAACATTGTTTGGGAAAATAAGCACTTGGTTTCTTGTGTTGATGATACTTTTAACGGCTTATGTCGTAGTTGCAAGATATGTTTTTGGGATAGGCATCTTAAGCCTACAAGAACTAATTATTTATTCACACGGAATTACTTTTCTCATTTGTGCCGCATATGCAATGAAAGAAGATCAACATGTGAGAGTGGATATCATTTACAGACGTTTCTCTGAAAAAAGAAAAAAATTTATCAACTTGATTGGAAACTTAATTTTTCTACAACCAATGTTATGGGTCATTTTATTAGTTTCTTATGAATACGTTTCATTCTCATGGGAAATAAAAGAAACTTCTGCTGAACCAGGCGGACTTCCATTTGTTTACCTTTATAAGTCAACTATTGTTATTTCTACCATTCTTTTATTAATGCAAAGTTTTGCAAACATATTTGCTTTCTTTTCGGATGATTGAATTTTTACCATTAATATTATTTTTTGTAATTTGTTTCAGTCTTCTGATGGGTTTTCCAGTCGCATTTACCCTTGGTGGGGTTTCAATTCTTTTTGCACTATTAGTTAGTATTTTTGGTCTATTTGATCTAACTCTTTTAGAAACAATCCCAAATAGACTTTACGGAATAATGACTAACTCAACCTTAGTTGCAGTCCCCTTATTCATTTTTATGGGAGTTATTTTAGAAAAATCTAAAGTTGCCGAATTATTGTTAAATTCAATGTCGAAACTCTTCAGTAAATACAAAAGTGGATTAGGTATATCAATTCTATTTGTTGGGACGTTGCTTGCAGCCAGTACCGGAATAGTTGGGGCTACTGTCATCGCAATGGGACTAATATCATTGCCTGCAATGTTACAAAGAGGTTACTCAGAAAAAATATCGACTGGATTAATTGCTGCAACTGGAACTCTTGGTCAAATTATTCCCCCTTCAATTGCTTTGGTAATTTTAGGAGACGTATTAGCTACTGCATATCAGCAATCCCAACTTAAAATTGGTAATTATGTTGCTAAGTCACTTTCTGTGGGTGACTTATTTATGGCTGCAATCGTGCCTGGGTTTATTTTAGTAATTATCTATGGTTTATATTTCATTTTTACTTTGAGGAAAGAAAATATTATTTCAATAAGTGATTCAAAAGATGAAAGCTTTATAAAACTTATTTCAACATTAGCGCCTCCTTTTTTTCTAATTTTTAGCGTTTTAGGATCGATAATTTTTGGAGTTGCTTCACCAACAGAAGCAGCAGGAATTGGGGCGCTTGGAGCAATACTTATTGCTTTATTCTATCGAAAATTAAATCTAAAAATCCTTTCAGAAACAACAAAACAAAGCGCTTTTATATCATCAATGGTTTTTTTGATTTTAATTGGAGCATCTATTTTTTCCTTAGTTTTTAGAGGGTTAGGAGGCGAAGAGCTTATTACCGAAATTTTTAATAAGATCCCAGGAGGATTGTTCGGCTCAATGATCTTAGTTATGTTATTGGTATTTATTCTTGGATTTATTTTAGATTTTATTGAAATAACTTTTATAGTAGTGCCGATAGTCGGACCGATTTTAATGGTAATGGGTGCAGACCCATTGTGGCTAGGTGTTATGTTGGCTATAAATCTACAAACGTCTTTTTTAACACCGCCCTTTGGATTTGCTCTTTTCTACCTCAGAAGTGTTACTCCAGAGCAAATTAAAACGGAAACAATGTATCAAGGAGTTCTTCCTTTTATCATTATTCAAATTTTTGTTTTATGCTTAGTTGCATATTTTCCTACCTTAGCTACTTACTTGCCAAAAATTATTTTTTAGCTGTTCTTAATCAAATACATTTTCTGTTATATTTAAAAAAATTTATTAGATAAAACATGTTTAAAAAATACCTATTCCTATTTTTTATATTTTTAACTTCTTGTTCGGAAGACCTAAGTCAAAAGGCTAAAGATTTTAGTCAAAATAAAATTATTATTGACTCTCACATTGATACTCCATTTCAAATTTGGCGTCAAAGAAATAACACAGGCTCTAGTGATGACATCACAAAAAACACTTCTTATCACTTTGATTATCCAAGAGCAGTTGAAGGTGGTTTGAATCTACCTTTCTTTGCAATTTTTATTCCTGCAAGAACTGAAACTGAAGGTACTTCTTTCAAATTAGCGGTTGAATTAATCGAAATGATGAATAAGATTATTGAAGATAATCCTGAAAAATTTACTTTTATAAAAAGCCCTTCAGACATAGAGGTTTTAGAAAAGAATAAAAGCTTAGTTGGAATAGCATTCGGAATTGAAAACGGCGCACCTATTGAAGGAAAGCTTGAAAATATAAAATATTTTGCTGATTTAGGAGTAAATTACATTACTTTAGCTCATGCCAAAAGTAATCATATATCTGACAGTTCTTACGACGAAAACAAGAGATGGAAGGATGGTCTAAGCCCTTTTGGGTTCGAAGTAGTTGAAGAAATGAATAAACAGGGAGTAATGATAGACATTTCTCATGTGTCGGATAAAGCTTTTATGAAAGTTTTAGAAATTAGTAAGGCGCCTGTTCTTGCTACACATAGTTCTTTGAGACACTTCACCCCTGGATGGGAAAGGAATGTCTCTGATGAAATGTTGATAGCTTTAGCGAAGAATAATGGTGTCATTCAAATTTGTTTTGGATCAGACTTTGTTGCAGATAGAAAGTCAAATCCAGATATGAAAGTTACTGTAAAAAACGTAGTAGACAACATAGATCATGTAAAAAATCTCGTTGGCATTGATCATGTTGGTTTAGGTTCAGATTTTGATGGAGAAGTGCCATTGCCTGAAGACATAAATGATGTATCAAAATTTCCTAACTTAATTGAAGAACTCCTTATAAGAGGATACACAGAAGATGAGATAGACAAAATTCTTAATGGAAATATTCTAAGGGTCTGGAAGGCTGTAAGGGAATTCGCAAAAAATTAAAACACTATGAAAAGAGATTGGACTAAAGTTAGGGCTAAAGTTAAAAGCTTTATCGAAGAAGAAATATATCCTGTAGAAAAAAAATTAGCTGAAAATTCAGATGAATCCAAAGATATCATGAGTCGTATTACTCAGATGGCAAAGGATGAAAATATTTGGGCATTAGGACATCCTAAAGATATAGGTGGAGGTGGCATGCCTTTTATGGACTATGTTTATATAAATGAAGTTATTGGAAGATCAGCTTATGCAAATGTTGGTTTGGGTACGGTATCTCTTCAAGACTCAATAATGTTGCGAGAATTTGCCTCTGAACACTGGAGAGAAAAGTATCTGCAACCTCTAGTAAGAGGAGAAATATTTCCAAGTTTTGGAATGACTGAACCAGAAGTTGCGAGTTCAGATCCTACTCAACTTCAAACTACTGCTGTTTTGGATAAAGGAGTTTGGAAAATCAATGGAAGAAAATGGTTCACAACTGGAGCTTCTCGAGCCGCTTACACAACCGTTATGTGTAAAACAGAGTTAGATGCTTCTAATCACGGAGCCTTTAGCATGATAATTGTTCCTACTAATAATCCAGGATATGAAATTATTAGAGAAACCCCAGTTCTTGGAATAAACGGTGGTCATTATGAAGTTGAATATAATAATGTCGAGGTGCCTGAAGAAAACTTATTAGGGCCCAGGGGACAAGGATTTCTAATAGCTCAAAAAAGATTAGGACCTGGAAGAATTTTTCATTGCATGAGATGGTTGGGTCAAGCCCAAAGAGCTTTTGATTTAATGTGTTCAAGAATGCATGAAAGAGAAACTTTTGGAACATCTCTTACCCAGAAACAGCTTCTACAAAAATTTGTTTTTGATAGTGCCTGTGAAATTCAATCATCAAGACAATTAACTCTTGATGCGGCTAAAAGAATTGACCAAGGTGATGATGCAAGAATTGAGATTGGACTGATTAAAGTTATTGGTGCGCAAATGCTTCATAACGTAATTGATCGAGCGATTCAGGTTCATGGAGCAAAAGGGCTTACTGACGACACCCCTCTTAGCCTGATGTACAGACATGCTAGGGAGGCTAGAATTTACGATGGTCCTGATGAAGTTCACATTCAATCTGTTGCAAAAAGAATTCTTAAAAATTACGAAAATAATGGTTCTGGCTGGGATTTCGGAGAGCGTGATGCTTCCTTGCAAAACCAACTAAATGGATAAGCTTAAAAAATTTACGGAGAGTCTTCTTAATTCTGAAATTAAAGATTTTTATCAACTTTCCGGAGGGGCTTCAGCAGAGACTTATAGACTGACTCTGCCTAATAATCAAAATTATATTTTAAGGAGAACGCCTGATTCTTCAGAAGCTAAATTAGCAATCTCAAAAAAATTAGAAGCTAAAATCCAAAAAATAGTGAAACAAAATAATGTTCCTGTTCCTGAAATTTTCTATGATTTTGACGAAACGAGTGGGTTTGGTAGCGGATATGTAATGGAGTTTATTAGTGGGGAAACGATTCCAAGAAAAATATTAAGGGATGATAGATTTAAAAAAGTTAGACCAACTATTGCTTTTAAGATGGGTGAAATTTTAGCGAAAATCCATCAGAGCGATATCAGCAACCTCAAAGAACTAAAAAAAATGTCCTTTGATCAGTCTTTAGATGAACTTTATAAAGTTTATTCATCTTTTAATGAGCCTCAACCAGTGTTTGAATACGCTTTTAATTTTTTAGCTAAGCAGAATCTACAGAATTCTAATAATGTTCTGGTTCATGGCGATTACAGATTAGGTAACTTTATAATTTCTGAGAACTCTTTAAGTTCTGTAATAGACTGGGAACTTTCCCACATAGGGAGTCCTCTAGAAGATTTAAGTTGGTTGTGCGTCAAATCATGGAGATTTGGAAACAATACCAAGAGAGCAGCTGGTCTTGGCAGTCTTAATGAATTATTAAGGGGCTATCAATCTAAATCTTCTATACAAATTGATCTCAATGAATTAGATACCTGGCAAATTTATGGCTCTCTGCGATGGGGTGTGATTTGCATGATTCAAACCTTTCACCATTTAAATAATGGTTTTAATTCAATAGAAAAGGCAGCAATTGGAAGGAGAGTCTCTGAAACAGAATTTGATCTGATAAACATGATAAAAAATAATAAGTTTTGAAAGTTTTTTTTGATAGGCCAACGAAGAAAGAATTAATGGATGTTTTACATCATTTTTTTTTGAATGAAATTGATTATGAGAATTTACAAGAAATAAATATTTTTAAACTTCGAATTGCTTTAAATATTTTTAAAATTTTAAAAAGAGAAATTAGGTATGAAAAAGAATTAATTAAAAAGCTAGAAGATCTTAGTCTTAAGCTTTTTAAACAAAAAATACCTTCAAAGAATGATCTAACAAAAATCATAAAAAATGAAGGCTTTGAAAGCGCCCCAATGGAAGATTTTTTATTTGAGCTTGCTAAGGAAAAATTGCTTATTGATAACCCAGCATATTTAAAAGATTAACTAGCGCAATTCATAAATTGCTTGCTCAGAAATCTTATGATAATTTGAAACACCGCCTTTAAAATCTAAAATAGATTTATAAATTTCTTTTGCTAATTCATCTTCTGAAACAAATTCTTCAAGGACCTCTTTAGAAATTTTTTCTAATTCAAAAAGAACTTCATCAGGAAATTTTTTTAAAATTACATTGTGATCTTCTATTAATGATATGAGGGCTTGATTATTTCTTGCTGTGTATTCATCCATCATGTTTTGATTGACAGCTCTAGCGGCAGTTCTTGCTATGGCTTTCAAATCATCTGGAAGTTCGTTGAAAGCTTCTTTATTAAATATAAACTCCGTCATAGCACCTGGCTCTTGCCACCCTGGATAATAATAATATTTAGCCACTTGATGGAATCCAAAAGTTAAATCGTTGTATGGACCTATCCATTCAGCTGCATCTATTACCCCAGTTTGAAGATTAGTAAAAATTTCACTTCCTGGCATTAATACTGCTTCGCCACCCGCTTTAGTGAAAACTTCACCGGCTAAACCAGGCATTCTAATTCTTATTCCTTTTAAATCCTCTGTAGTATTAATTTCTTTATTGAACCACCCTCCCATTTGAACTCCTGTATTTCCTCCAGCCATCGGTAAAAGATTGAAAGGCTCATAAGCTTTTTCCCAGAGTTCTAACCCCCCGCCAAAATGAAGCCAAGCATTTCGTTCTTGTGCATTTAAGCCAAATGGGAGTGTTGTAAAAAATTGAGCTGCAGGTAATTTACCTATCCAGTAATAAGATGCTCCATGACCCATTTCTACTGTTCCTCTTGATACAGTATCGAAAACTTCTAATGCTGGAATAAGCTCACCATTTCCATATACTTTTATTTTTAATCTACCATCGCTCATCTCATCTACGAGTTGAGCGAAGTTTTCTGGGCCAAGTCCAACTCCAGGATAATTTTTTGGCCAAGTTGTTACCAATCTCCACGAAAAATTCTTTTTTTCTACATTTTCTTCGTTCTGATTTATGTTTTCAGAGCAAGAAATTACAAAAAAACATAAAAATAAATAAATTAAATTTTTTCTAGATTCGCAAAACTTAAAACCAACCATTTAGTTCCTCCATTATCAAAGTTTACTTCTACTCTAGCATTTGAGCCTTCTCCTTCATAATTTAGTATTACTCCTTCTCCAAAGCTTTTATGTTGAACTCTATCGCCGAGAGAAAATCCTCCAATTTTATGTTCTGTCCCCCCTACAATTCTTGGCTCAAAACCCTTATCTTTGACTTCAGTTTCAGATGCTACTCTAATTTCATAAATTAATTCTTCAGGAATCTCTTTGATAAATCTTGAAACCGGGCTAAAACTATCAATCCCATAAATTGTTCTTGTTTCGGCATGAGTCAGATACAGTCTCTCCATAGCTCTTGTCATTCCGACATAGCAAAGCCTCCTTTCCTCGGCTAGTTGCTTAGGGTCTTCAGCAGATCTTCTGTGAGGAAAAAGTCCTTCCTCGCAGCCAGCCATAAAGACTAATGGGAACTCTAGCCCTTTTGATGAATGAAGAGTCATCATTTGAATTGCGTCTTCATTTTCATTTGCCTGGTTCTCCCCAGCATCTAATGATGCTTGATCTAAAAAAAGCTCAAGTAAGGACCTTTCATCATTTGCGTCCTCACCTAGAGAAAAATATTCTGATGTTGCAGAAATCAATTCATCAAGGTTTTCAACTCTAGATCTTCCTTTTTCTCCTGGTTCTTTACCGTGATAGTCCTTAAGACCACTTAAGGATATCAAGTCCCCAAAAAATTTATCAAGATTTTCGTTAAAATTTAAATCTTTAAGTTTATTTATAATTGCAAAAAATGAAGAAATATTTCTTGCTACTTTTGTATCTTTCCCTTCGAATAAGATCTCTGCAGACTTCCATAAAGACAAATTTTCTTTTTTTGAATACTCCCTTATTTGATCCATCGTTTTGATTCCAATCCCTCTTGTCGGAATATTAATTACTCTTTCAAACTGAGAATCATTATTGGTATTAATTGCCAATTTTGCGTAGGCTAAGGCGTTTTTAATTTCCATTCGCTCATAGAACCTCACACCGCCATATATTCGATAAGGTAGCTCTGAATTTAAAATAGCATCCTCTAAAACCCTAGATTGAGCATTAGACCTATAGATTATTGCAGTTTCTGAAAGACTGCCGCCCTCTTCTAACCATCTTTTTATAATCCCAACTATAAAATTGGCTTCGTCCCTTTCGTTAAAAGCTCTATAAACTTTTACTTGCTCTCCTTCATCTTTTTGGGACCATAATTCTTTACCTAATCTATCTGGATTGTTTCTAATTACAGAATTAGCGCAAGCCAAGATATTTTTTGAAGATCTATAGTTTTGTTCGAGCTTTATGGTTTTAACTTTACTAAAGTCTTTTGTAAATCTTTTCAAATTAGTACTTTTTGCTCCTCGCCAACTGTAAATTGACTGGTCGTCATCTCCAACCACAGTCATTGATCCATTTTTTCCTACCAGTTTTTTTAATAGAAGATATTGAATCTCATTAGTATCTTGAAATTCATCTACTAATATATGCTGAAATCTATCTTGATAATGTTTAAGTAATTCATTATTTTTATCAAGAAGTTCAAAAGATCTAATTAGAATTTCAGCAAAATCAACAAGTCCCTCTCGGTCGCAGGTTTTTTGGTACTCATCCATAATATCCACCATTTTCTCTTCAACAAAAGTTGCGTTCATACTCAAACTTGCCTTTCTTTTGCCTTCGTCCTTTTGTTTATTGATAAACCATTGAGTATCTTTAGGCTGCCATGTTTCTAAATCTAAATTCATTCCTTGTATTACTCTTTTCAATACTCTTACTTGATCTTCGCTATCAATTACAGAAAAATCTTTCATTAAATTGGCATCTTGCCAATGAATCTTAAGCATTTTGTGAAAAATTCCGTGAAAAGTCCCACACCACATATGATTCAAATTTTCTTCAAGAATGTTTTCTATTCTTCCTCGCATTTCTTTGGCGGCTTTGTTGGTAAAAGTAACTGTTAAAAGAGACATAGGATTTATTCCCTTTACTGATGAAAGCCATGCAACTTTATGAGTAATAACTTTAGTTTTACCTGAACCAGCTCCAGCTAAAATTAGAGAATGAGGAGATTCGTCAGTAACAGCTTCTCTTTGTATTGGATTTAATTCGTCTAAAATGTATGAAACATCCATAATTAATTGTTAAATAAGAAATAATATATGAATTCAGACGTAGATTTTTATAATTCCTTAGAACTTTCTTTGAAATATGCAGAAGGTTTATTAGCTGACGCAGTTAATAACTCAAAGTCTATTTTTCATTCACCAACTTTGTGCATTTCTGATTCCCCAAGAACAGTAGTGCTCAGAGAATTTAATAAAGAGAAAAGATTTCTTAGGTTCCATACAGACTTAAGATCAAAAAAAATAAACTCCATAAATGAGAGTCTGGTTGCTTATGTTCATGGTTATGATCCTGAGATAAAAGTTCAGCTTAGAATCAAAGGAAAAGTGAAGCTTCATAAGAAAGACGAAAAAACTTTAAAAGCTTGGGAGGGTTCAAGAGAAATGTCTAAACTTTGTTATTCAGTTAAAGGGGCTCCAGGCCAAGTTATTACTGATCCAAACGAATACGATTTGATTAAATCTGAAATAGATGTAGAAAGAGGATATGAAAATTTTGGCGTAATTATCTTTGAATATGATGAAATAGAATTTCTATTTCTCAAAAATATAGGACACAGAAGAAGTAAATTTTCTTGGAAAGATCATAAAGTCGTTATGGAATGGTTAATACCTTAGTGATCTGTGCTGAATAAATTTATTAGAACAACTCCTATGATTACAAATCCCATTCCCAAAGAAGTAAGCAAATTAGGAAATTGTAAATATTTTATTGCAGCTAAGCAGGTGATTAGGAATATTCCTATACCAGACCAAGTTGCGTAAGCTACTCCTATCGGAATTTCTTCTAAAGTAAATGAAAGCCAATAAAAACTTGCTGCATAAGATACTGCAGTGATCAAGGAAGGAATAATTTTAGTAAATCCTTCTGTTTCTCTAAGGTAAAGGGTTCCAATTACTTCAGCAACTATGGCTAATATCAAAAAAATATAAGCATTAGTAAGAGCAGACATGGTATAAAATATTACTAAAAATTATTCTAACTTATTAATATGTCAAAACATAACGCTCTTCAAATGTTTGGTCGTTCTGGTAATCCAGCTCTAAACGACGCAACTTTTTCAAACTTTAATTCTTCAGAATCTACAGAAAAAAACTTCATGACTCTTCAGGGAACAGTAAATAAAACTGGCATCCTGTTAGTCTTAGTGACATTGACAGCCTCATGGACTTGGAATTTATTTTTTGTCTCAGAAGATCCATCAAGTGTAATGCCCTTAGCCATAGGTGGAGCAATTCTAGGTTTTCTCCTTGCTTTGGCAACAATATTTAAAAAATCTTGGGCCGGAATAACAGCGCCAGCTTACGCCCTTGCTCAAGGGCTTTTTCTAGGAGCAATTTCAGCAATTTTTGAATCTCAGTATCAAGGAATTGTTATTCAAGCAGTCGGACTAACTCTGGGGACGCTTGCATCTCTTTTAGTGCTTTATAAAACTGGAATAATTAAACCAACTGAGAACTTTAGATTAATGATTGTCTCGGCAACAATGGGGATTGGACTCCTTTATATGGTTAGCATAGTAATGAATATGTTTGGTTCTAGTATTGGCTTTATTCATTCAAATGGTCTATTCGGAATTGGTTTTAGTCTTTTTGTTGTTGCCATTGCCGCTTTAAATCTAGTATTGGATTTTGATTTTATTGAGCAAGGTTCAGAACAAAATGCTCCAAAGTATATGGAGTGGTTTGGAGCTTTTTCACTTATGGTAACTTTAATCTGGTTATATCTAGAAATGTTAAGACTGCTTGCGAAACTTAGAAGTCGTTAGTGGATTTAAATTTAATATTTTTTTCTATAATTATTACTGTTTCTTTAGCAGTGTTTTTCTTAATTGCTCCTATGAGAGCTTCGGCAAAACAGAGAAATAGACCAAACAGGATAGACTGGACTTCTAGAAAATATTGGAATTTTTTCAAATATTTTCTAATCCTAATTGTTGTAATTTTTTTGACTGCATTACTAATAAGAATATTTATTTAAATTGATAATTCAGACAGACATCCTAATTATAGGTAGTGGTGCTGCAGGATTGACTGCTGCCATTGAACTTTCTGATCAATTCAAGGTAACTGTAATTTCAAAAAATCAAATCATTGATAGTTCGACCTGGTATGCACAGGGAGGAATTGCGGCCGTTTTGGCTAAAGAAGACTCTACTAAAAGTCACATTGAAGATACTCTAAAAGTAGGAGATGGGTTGTGTAATAAAAAGGCGGTTGAATTTTGTATAGAAAATGGAAAAGAAGCCATAAATTGGCTTGAAGAATGTGGAGTTATTTTCACAAAAAACAAGAAAAGCTCTGATCTTCATTTAACTCAAGAAGGGGGTCATTCTTTTAGAAGAGTAGTTCATGCGGATGATGCGACTGGAAGGGAAGTATCAGATTCTTTAGCGGCTAAAGTTTTAAGAAATAAAAACATAAAAATTTTAGAAAATCACTTAGCTGTTGACCTTATTGTAAAAAATAAAAAATGTCTTGGGGCTTATGTTTTCAACAAGAACAAAGAAAAAGTATTAAGTATTTCAGCTGGTGCAGTTATTCTTGCAACTGGAGGAGCCAGCAAAGCCTATTTATATACAAGTAATCCTGACGGAGCTAGTGGAGACGGATATGCATTGGCTTGGAGAGCAGGATGCCGATTAGAAAATATGGAATTTAATCAATTCCATCCCACCTGTCTTTTTCATCCGGAAGCAAAATCTTTTTTAATTAGTGAGGCCCTTAGAGGAGAGGGAGCCATCTTAAAGACCCCTTCTGGTAACCCTTTCATGAAAAAATATAATGCCAAAGGTGATCTAGCTTCAAGAGATATTGTTGCTAGATCTATTGATAATGAAATGAAAGTCAGCGGGAAAGATAATGTGCTTCTTGATATTTCTCATAAACCTTCTAGTGAAATAAAAAAATCATTTCCTAGTATTTATAAAAGATGTTTAGAATTCGGCTTTGATATCACAAAAACTTCTATACCTGTAGTTCCTGCCGCTCATTACACTTGCGGTGGCATAGTAACGGATCTCGAGGGACGCACTGACATAACTAATTTATATGCTATAGGCGAAACGTCCTGCACTGGACTTCATGGTGCAAATCGAATGGCAAGTAATTCTTTGCTTGAATGTGTAGTTTTTGCTAAAGCAGCTTCAAAAAACATAAAAATTAATTTTACTCATAATAGAAATTCAATACCTGAATGGGATAATTCTAAAGTTATTAAAGCTGGTGAAAATATTTTGATAAATCATAACTGGGATGCGTCTAGAAGATTGATGTGGAACTACGTTGGCATAGTTAGAAGTAATGATCGACTAAAAAAAGCTAAAGATAAAATGAGACTAATAACAAATGAAGTGAAAGAGTTTTATAAAAATTATGAAGTGACTTCAGATTTTTTAGAACTAAGGAACCTTGTTCAGATTTCAGAATTAATTATAGAAAGCGCCATTAAAAGAAAAGAAAGTAGAGGCCTTCACTATAATCTTGATTACCCAAAGAAATTCAAAAAAGCTAAGTCGACTATACTTTCTCCAAGATAATTAAATCTTTGCTTGATTTAACGAGTCTAACGTTTGATTAAACTCTTGCACTGTTAAATTTATTATTTCTTTAACGCTTTTAACCTCATCAATTAACCCCATTGATTGTCCTGTCAATGCTGGAGCGGCATTTAAATCACCCCCAAAATATAAATCTTGAACTCCTTTGAAAACACTCATATCCATAGACCCTCTTTCATAAATCTCTTTAGAATATTCGGTTTTTATTGCTCTCAAACACGGAGAGCCAGACTTGTTTAATATATAAGTATCTGATTCAGATCCTGACAAAATTGCATCTTTCCAATTTTGATGGACAGGGCTTTCTTTACTGGAAACAAACCGAGTACCCATCTGAACTCCTTCTGCTCCACAAGCAAAAGCCGCTGCCATTCCTATACCGTCAGCAATACCGCCAGCAGCAATAATTGGTAAATCTATTTTTTTCCTTATTGCTTGAATTAAAACATGGAGGCCTACTTCTTCAGGACTCTTAAAACCTCCTCCTTCAGTCCCCTCAACTACCAGACCATCAACCCCAGCTTCCTGAGCTTTCAGAGCTCCCATGAGACTGGGCACAGCATGATAAACAATTAGTCCAGCCGATTTTAGCCGATCAATATATTTCGCTGGACTTCCCGCGGATGTAGTTACGAATTTAACTCCGCACTCAGCTACAAAATCAACAATAGAATCGTCTTGTAAAAAAAGGATTGGTAAATTCACTCCAAAGGGTTGATCAGTCAAAGAAGACATTTTTTTTATTTCTTCCTTACATGTTTCTACTTCTCCAGAAGAAGTTTCAATTACACCGAGGCCCCCCGCATTGGATACAGCTGATGCTAATTGACTTCTAGCTATCCAGCCCATGGGGGCTTGTATTATTGGAAATTTAGTACCTAAATGTTGCGTTACTCTGTTCATAAAA
>CENJ01108319.1_pt1 | contig 14930 bp, 16 predicted proteins | sample 356161 | NCBI WGS metagenome assembly CENJ01 (sample SAMEA2619531, study PRJEB7988) | marine metagenome | biome: marine biome (ENVO:00000447); feature: surface water layer (ENVO:00002042); material: "saline water (ENVO:00002010), including plankton (ENVO:xxxxxxxx)" | depth 5 m
TTCTACTCAAGTAAAGCTAATTTGCCAAAGAAAATATTCTTTGCATCCCCTCTGGATGATCTTATTCTTATTCAAGACTGTATTAAAGATAATATTTCTGAAAAAATAATTTTCCCAAAAACAAAAAATTCTTTTATCAAACCTATTGTTTCATTAGCAAAAAATAATGCTGCTCAAATAATTAAAAATCATTTAAGTAAAAAAGAAAAATATGCTTTTGCATATGAAGAACTTGCTAAGAAGCTTGGAGTTAAAAAAATTCAAAGAATCGATGCATTCGATATAAGTCATCAGTACATGCAACAGGGAGTTGGATCATGCGTTGTATTTGAAGAAAGTGGTGCTTCAAAGAAGGATTATAGACTATTCAATATTCCAAATAATATTGCTGGGAATGATATTGCATCAATGGAGCATGTCATTTCAAGAAGATTAAAATATTATGATGATCAAAAACCCAATGTGATCTTAATTGATGGTGGAAAAGCTCAATTAAACTTCACAAATAGAATATTAAAAAACTTCGATATGGAAAAGATTCTTGTTTTGGCAATAGCTAAGGGTAAGGGAAGAGTCAGAGCTACTGAAACGATATATACAAATAAGGGAGTTATGGAAATAGATCCTCACTCAGAATCTTTTAAGCTTTTAAATGAGTTAAGGGATGAGTCGCACAGGTTTGCAATAACTGCATCAAGAAAAAAAATACGTAAATCAAATAAATATTCTGCATTGGATTCAGTGAAAGGCATAGGACCATTTACTAAAAAGGCTTTACTAAAAAAATTTAAGAGTCTTAAAGCTATAAAAGAGGCATCAATAGAAGACTTAATGACTATCAAAAATATTAATGAGACAATGGCATCAGAAATTAAACAAGTTTTATGATTGTATACATATTAAATGCGATAACTCTCTCAAGAATCTTATGTGCAATATTGATATATCTATATTTGTATCTTGAAAGTAATTATGTAGTAGCATTGTTGTTATTTGGTATTGCTTCTTTTTCAGATTTTCTTGATGGCTACATTGCAAGAAAAACTAATTCTGAGTCTGTATTAGGTGAAATTTTAGATCCAATTGCTGATAAATTATTAATAGTTTTCGTTTTAATAGGTTTGAGCATTAACCTTGATAGCTTTTTAATTGGATTTATTTCTTCAGTAATTATTTCAAGAGAGATTTGGGTTGCTGCTTTGAGGGATATAAACTCAAGGAATAATGAATCTGATAAAACAAAAGTAACTTTTTTGGCAAAGACAAAAACAGCAACTCAAATGTTAGCCATATTAATGTATCTTTTTGGTCTTACAATTAACAATATGATGATTATTTTCTTTGCAGATATCGTTCTTGTAATAGCGCTCTTAATAACAATTCAAACAGGATTTCAATATACTATATCTACATTTAAGAAATGAAAAAAGACAGCAAAATAATTGAGGTAGCAAAACAAGTCATAGATGACGAGGTTGAAGCCCTTATTGGACTTAAAAATTATATTGATCATGATTTTGAAGAAATTGTTAATATAATTTATGACTGCAAAGGCCGCTTAATATTTACTGGTATCGGGAAATCTGGACATATTAGTAAAAAAATATCTGCTACTTTATCAAGCACAGGGACGAGCTCCTTCTTTATGCATTCTACTGAAGCTTTTCATGGAGACCTTGGTATGGTTCAACAAGATGATATTGTTGTTGCAATAAGCTATTCAGGAGAAACCGAGGACCTTTTAAAAACAATACCATTAATTAAAAAATTGGGTTGTTCTGTAATAGGCGTATCTGGCAATATTGAATCCACATTATCGAAGATTTCTGATTACCATCAATTAATTAGAGTTGATAAAGAAGCATGTCCTCTTGATCTAGCTCCAACCTCAAGTGCTACAGCAACCCTTGTATGGGGAGATGCACTTGCAATCTCTTTAATGAACAAAAAAGATTTTAAGCCTGAAGATTTTGCAAAGTCTCATCCAGGAGGCACTTTAGGTAGAAGATTATTGCTTTCTGCTGGAGATGTAATGATTTCTGGAGATGACATACCAATTGTTAAACATAATGAGCTTTCAAAAGATGTAATTAAAATAATTTCTGAAAAAGGTATCGGAGTGACTTTTGTAAAAGAAAATAAAGAAGTTACAGGTATTATTACTGATGGAGATATAAGGCGTGCAATTGATAAATCTAGTTACTTTTTTGATATGACTGCTCAAGACTTTATGAGTCAAAGCTTCATTTCAGTGACTCCAGATGATTTAGCATCAAAATGCCTAAATATAATGGCTAAAAAGAAAATTGGATGTTTAGCTGTTATGCAGGATGATGCCCTAGTGGGCGTTATCAATCAAAAAGATTTAGTTAAATTAGGTATATAATCACCTTAAATGGCTGGGTGGCAGAGTGGTCATGCAGCGGACTGCAAATCCGTGTACGCCGGTTCGATTCCGGCCTCAGCCTCCATTAGCATATATAAAATAAAAGCATTTATTTCAATAAATTTTCTATATAATATGTCTTTTAATTGAATATATAATTATGAAAATTCTTGTTATGGGCCTTCCAGGAAGTGGTAAAACTTATTTAACTGAAAGACTTCAGCCTTTATTAAAATCTGCTTGGTATAATGCTGATAAAGTTAGAGAAATGGCTAATGATTGGGACTTTTCAGATGAAGGTAGAAAAAGACAATCAAATAGAATGCGTACACTAGCTGATTTTGAAAAAGAAAATGGCAGATTTGTAATTTGTGACTTCGTCTGCCCAACTTCTGAAACTAGAGAAAATTTTCAAGCTGACATAACCATCTGGATGGATACCATCACTGAAGGCAGATTTGAAGATACAAACAACATATTTGTTAAACCTAATAAAGTTGATTTTCATGTTACAGAATGGAATGAAAAGAATCACATAAATATTGCGCATGACATAAAGGAAAAGTATGTTTGATTGGAAAAAACCCACTGTTCAGATGCTTGGAAGATGGCAACCATGGCATGACGGCCATCAGGAATTATTTAAAAGGTGCGTCTCCAAAACAGGTCAAGTTGCAATACAAGTCAGAGATGTTCAAGGCGCCTCGGGTGGAGATGGTCAAGACGATAACCCATTTGACTGGGATCAGGTATGTAAAAATATTGAATATGGCCTAGCTAAAGATGGATTCAAGAGAGGAATTGAGTACGAAATCATGCTTGTACCAAATATTGTAAATATTACATATGGAAGGGGCGTAGGATATGCTTTTGATGAGGAAACTTTTGAAGAGACTATTACATCAATTAGTGCAACAAAGATAAGAAAAAAGCTTCGCGATGAAGGTAAATTAAAATAAAAGTTCTCATTTAGTCTAAAATAGCCCTATATATATTTTTTAATTCTTTTATGAAAGTAGGAATAGTTGGTTATGGCTTTGTAGGAAAAGCCCTCAAAAACGGAATAGACAACTCAGTTTCCGTATTAAATATTGATCCAAAATTAAATACCTCAATTAAAGATTTAGTTCCTTTTCAACCAAATATAATTTTTATTTGTGTTCCAACCCCGCTTTGCGAAGATTTATCTCTTGATGCTAGTATTGTTCATTCCGTGATTGATGAGATTTTAGACTATAACATTGACAGCTTGATAGTTCTTAAAAGCACAATTCTCCCAAATCACCTTGAAAAAATAAGTCAAAGGGTAAAAAGATTTATCTATAACCCTGAATTTTTGCGTGAGAAACATGCTAATGAAGATTTTCTTAATTCAAATTTAATAGTTTTTGGTGGCGAGCAAAAAAATATTAATGAAATTAAAGATTTTTATATTGAACAAACAAAATGCCATTGTAAAAGTTATGTAGAAACTGATCTTGTGACTGCATCACTAATTAAGTACACAATAAATTCATATCTTGCAACAAAGGTTTCATTCTTTAATGAGCTAAAAAAGATTTTTGTTAGGGCAAATACAAATGATTCATGGGAGAATTTTATAAGTTATCTTCAAAAAGATTCACGACTTGGAGATAGTCATATGTCAGTTCCTGGTCATGATGGCAAAGAGGGTTTTGGAGGCGCATGTCTGCCTAAAGATTCCATAGCCTTACTTAATTTTTATAAAGAGAATGAGATGGATTTTAAAGTTCTCAAATCTGCTGTAGATGTTAACAATATTATTAGAGATAAGTATAATGATGATCCTAGGGAGCGAGAACAAAGAATAAATTTTAAGAAAAATATTACTTAATTTGCCCAGGTGGTGGAATTGGTAGACACAAGGGATTTAAAATCCCTCGAAGGTTAACTTCGTGCCGGTTCAAGTCCGGCTCTGGGCACCAATAGAATTATGGAAGAAATGAAATATAAAAATTCTCAGTATATTGTGGATGATGAGCTTGATTTAATTGCAATATTTAGAGCCTTGATAAAAAACTGGCGCTCTATATTGATTATCTCGTGTTTTTGTTTTGGAGTATCTTTGCTAGTATCTTTGATGATTTCTAATAAATATACCTCCTCTGTTTTGATAATAGCAGAGGAAGGCAATTCAATGGAATCTTCCTTTTCTCAATACAGTTCTCTTGCAAATTTTGCTGGTATTAATGTTCAAACTGAGACTAATAGAGGCCTACTTGGTCTGGAGACTCTCAAATCAAGGGTTCTAGTCCAAAATTTTATAAATGAAAATAATTTGTTAGTTCCACTCTTTGCGTCCAAGAAATGGGACATTGAATCTAGAGATATTGTTTTGGATAAAAAAATATATGATCCTATCTCTAAAAAATGGACAAGAAAAGCATCTTTTCCTAAACAACCTAAACCAAGCTTAAATGAGGCATATGAACTTTGGATTCAGGATATTTTTTCTTATACATACGATGAACAAAATGGATTTATTACTTTTTCTATAACACATCATTCACCATTGCTGGCAGCAGAATGGGCGACATTGCTTATAGAAAAATTAAATAACTACATGAGAGAGAGGGATGTAGTTGAGGCAGAATTAAGCATTGAGTACTTGAATGAAGCTGTCTCAGGCACTCAGTCTGAAGAATTAAGAGAATTATTTTATAAACTTATTCAGTCAAAGACTGAGCAAAAAATGCTTGCTTACTCTAAATCAGAATATCTTTTTACAATTGTAGATCCGCCCGTAATTTCTGAAGAACACTCATATCCAAACAGGTTAATAATTTGTCTAATCGGATTAATTATTGGAATTTTGGTTGGATCAATTGTTGCAATATTTAGAACAAGCAAAAGTTCAATTTCTTCCTAACTTAAAAAATGAAAGAAATTAATACCACTAAACCAATTTTTATAATTGGTGCTCCAAAAGCTGGAACAACCTCACTTCACATTGAATTAACAAAAAATAAAGAATTTAATTTCTCAGACCTTAAAGATACTCACTTGCTCCAACGCAAGGACTTCGATATTAGGACTTATTCAAGCTTTTTTAAAAATAACAATAAAAGAATTATCGAAGTCGATCAAAATATGGCAATTCATGAGATTGCATTTAAAAATATTAATGAATATTTTTCATCTCCAACTTTCATATATATTGTAAGAGACCCAGAAAAAAGATTTTTTTCAGCATATAAATGGTTAAAAAAAATGGGAATGGTAAAGACTTTAGATGAAGCTCTTGGTAAATACAGAAAGTTTCTAATTGATCAGGGTAATTACTTTGAAAACATTAAAAATAATATTATTCCAAACTTTAATTCACCAAAAATTTATCTTGTTAAGTTCGAAGATTTAATACAAAAAGATGGTGAGACACTTTCATCACTTAAAGAATTACTAGGTATGAAAGATTTTATAAAAACTCCTTTGCTTGTTCATAACGAATCAAAAAAACCCAGATTCTCAAGACTTCTTTTATTACTAAAGATTATTTATCGACCATTTAAATATCGGCTACCAAATAAAATTAATGCTTTCATAAAAACCTCTAAGCACATCGAGAAATTACTTTTCACAAATAAGGATTTTAAAATAGATGAATCTGAAAGAGATATTTCAAGACGATTCAGTAAATCATTTAATTTAATAAACAAAAAACTAGAAGATTTAGAATTTATTAATGGAATCGTTCAAGTTAATTATGAAGATATCTGATATAAAATATTTAATTCCTAGTTTTTTAAACCATGGAAATATTTCTAATCCAATTACATTCGAAAAAAAATATTTAGATCAGAAATTATCTAAATTTAATCTTGTATTTGTGGCTAGCACCGGAAGAGAAGGAAGTAATTTTATTTCAAATATATTCAGCAATATCCCTAATATATACTCATGTCATGAGCAAAGGCCATTTTTTAATGGTCAAAAAACTATTAGTAAAAGCTTAGATGGAAGTTTTTCAAATGATTATCTTTTAAAGGTTAAGCTTTCAGATATTTTTAGGAGTCTTCATAAATCAAGAACAGAGACTTATATTGAATCTAACCATATGTTTTTAAAGACTTTTGGTAAAGGCATTATCAACAATTATAATTTTAACTTTGATCTTATAAGCTTGAGAAGACCAATAGTAAAGACACTTAGAAGCTTTCATGAGCTTGGCTGGTTTGATTCACGATTCACAAGAGCACAAAACTGGATTTACAAAGTAAATCAAAATTCTCCATTGAAAAGGACTAACTTGAAAATAAAAGATAGTTTGGATGAATGCCTTTCATACATAGTTAGCGAAAAGATGAATGAAGTGAGATTTCTTTATAATAATGAATCAAGAATTGACAGGTATTTCAGAGTAAATATACCCTCAAAAAAGAATGATATTCATCAATTGTTAAATTATTATTCACCAAATATTTCAAATTTTGTAGATTTTAAGCCTCAAAATAAGAGGGATGATGTGAAAGTAAATCAGAGTTCATCTCAGGAAATTCGTGAAAGGGCCCTTGGTTTCTTTGAAAAAAATTATAATTCTTTTATTTCTCAAGGTGTTGAATTTCATAAAGATGATCTTTGTTTAGTTATTGGTGATGAAAGGTGGGAATTAGTTGATTAAATTAAACCATTTATTTCTTAGATTACTTTTTAGTTGTTCTTGGCTAATTGTCATAATGCAGTTTTTAATCATTTCTCAAGGTATGCATAGATTTACCGCGCTAAATATTTCAAATAAATTTCAAGCAATAATATATTTTTTAATAATATTTCTTTTCTTTATCTTTAGAGGAAGATTGATGAAATTCCCAAATAAACTAATCTACTTTATTTTTTTTATTATTGTTTTCTTTATTTATGGAATTACTATAAATCCAATAAATTCTGCATTAATTGATGTATTACTTCTTACAATGCACGGAGCTTTTTTTTATTTAGGTTGGAACCTATTCCAAGAAATGCATAATGAAAAATTAATTAAGAGTATCCTTATAGACGGTATTATTATTTCAACCACCATAGGCATCTTCTTCTTATCTTTTTCAGGAGAAATTGTTTCTCCAATAATAGGACTTCTAGCTCTTTCAATGTTTGGGATGATGCGATTTGGGAACAAATTCTCAATTTATTTTTGGTTAATTTTCTTAATAATGAATTTGCTTTGGTCATTTGGCAAACAAACTCTTTTAATCTCAGCAATCTCTCTGCTTATAATATTTTTTAACCCCGCTAGTATAAAAAATGCATTCAAAACATATAAAAAAATTGCTAATAGTTCTTTGAAACTTGTAATCTTTTCTCTTCTAGGAATCTCCTCTTATTTATTAATTCTGTCATTAAATATTGAGATGGCTTCTATAAGAAAAACATTACTATTCTTTGAAAATTTAGACCTTAATACTTCATTTTCTTTGCTTCTCAATTATCCAGAATTAGCATATGCAGTTGTAGATGTATCCACGGCTGGAAGAATTTATGAAGTTATCATAACTTTTAATGGTTTTCTTGAATCAAAAATAAAAATGCTTTTTGGAGAAGGTCTCGGAGCGATGATTGACTTATCTGGAAAAAATGAGCTAGCACAAATCACATTTGATTTTGGTGAAACAAGAGCTGTTCAAACTCTTCCTGCATTTATTTTTCTGAAATTTGGTATCTTGGGTTGTTTAATCTTTTTGTTGGTCCTCTATAAACAATTTGAAAATAGACTATTCTCAAATAAACTATTTTATCCATATCTTTTGTGCCTGATTGCAAGTATTTTAGCTTTTTCTACTCTTTTTAAATTTCATTTTATTACTTTCTTTTTAGGAGCAATGGCTGCAAATGTTTTTTATACAAGGAATCAAAATAAAGGAACTATAAGACAGACTAATGAATAGTTTGAATCAAATTAAGATTTACTTTTATCCTGGCGTCGTAAAAGCTATTGCTGCAATTATTTCATTTTTTCTAACTCTTGTGATTTCTCTATATATTAACAAAGCTGATGCAGGTATATTTTTTTTACTGTTATCAATCGTAACTATACTTTCCTTTGTTTTAACTTTTGGAAGAGAGTATTTGTTGCTAAGAAAAGTTGCTTTACTAAATACTTCATTGAGTCTCAAAGAGAATTTTTACTATATATTCTCACAAATAAAATACTTCATTTTTTTAGGAACTTTATTTTCAATATTATTTTTTCTATTTACTTTTTTTTCTTTAGAAATTTTTTCTAATGAATTAAATAAGTATTTAAAAATCTTTATTTTTTCTGTCCCGGCACTAAGTGGAATAGTTCTCGTAAGTTTTGGAATTCAGGGGCAACAAAAAATATCTTTGTCCATAATCTTTTCAAGAATCCTCTGTCCATTAATATTAATTTTAGCTATCGTTATTGGCACTTTAGATACCCTTAGTGAGCTTTCATTATATTTTGTGTTTATTTCTTGGGCAGTATTTTTAGCATCTCTTGTTGCCTACTCAATAAATCATTCTAAAACAAATAATAAAAAATTAGTCAATAATGAAAAAAATGCAAACTCTTCCATAATCTTCTTATTTTTTATCGGCGTCACTCAGCAAATATTCATTTGGCAAGGGACTATTTTGACATCATTTTTTTTCCAGTCCTCAGATATTGCCGCAATTTCTGTAGCTCAGAGAGTAGCATTGTTGATCTCATTTATCTTAATAACAGTTAATGCAGTTAATGCACCAAAATTTGCAAGGCTCTATGAAGAGAGACGATTTAAAGAAATTCAGAATATGGCATTTTTCTCAACTTTAATTTGTTGTTTCTTTGGATTAATTGTTTCGATACCAATGTTTGTTTATGCGGAAAATATACTTTCCCTCTTTGGAGAAGCTTATAGTGGAGAAAAAACAAGTTTACGTATTCTAATAATTGGTCAAATATATAACTGTTTTGCAGGGCCTGTGGGTATTCTTTTGATCATGACAAAACAATTTAAAGAATCTGCATTATCATCGATATTTGCTTTATTTTTAAGCTTTGTATTTGCATATGTTTTAAACGAATTTATGGGATTGCTCTCAATACCCACCGCAATTATTACATCGCTTTTTATTAAAAATTCATTAGATATTATTTTTATTAAGAGAAACTTAGGATTTTTTGTATTTAAACCAGCTTGATTTAGTCAGGCATGTTTAAGTCTTTCAAGAGCTCATATGCTTCTTTCTGTGAGTCTTGGTAGCTTGAACTGTTTGAAAGTGTTGCTTTAGATTGAATTGATCCAGCTATTTCACCATTATTTTTCATCGTCTCTATTCTTGTTTCAGAAATATCTTCAGGTGTAAGCTCATCAATGCTTATTTGGTCTTCACTTAGTGATAATTCAAGGTAATCAACTCGGTTAGATAAGCTATTGATATTTTTCATGATTAATCTCTGTTCAGATAATATAAGAGATATATTATCAAAAACCTCCTTATTGTTCTCATAACTCAACTCTTTTAAGTCTACCTCCATAGTCTTTGGAGGAAATATATTTTCATGTATAAGAAGAATATATAAATTTAGTAGGATCAAAGAAAGAATGAGTTTATTTTTCAACTATCTGATTTGTGTAAATGTGAGCTTCCCCCACTGAATCTCACCCACATAATTAATTATTGCATTGTTGAGTGTAAAATAGTCTGCGTCTCCAGTTAGTGAGGAATTATCTCTTGAAAGAAAACCACTTCCTGAGATATCAAACCAATAGCTACTCCCATTATAATCAGTAAATCCAGTAATTTTTGACGTTACGAAACAACCCTTTGCATAGCCGTTAGTACCTGTAGAATTATCAAAATACACTGTGAGATTGGTGGCGCCTTTACTTGTGTAAAGATAAACATCATTTGTTCCTAAATATTTATCATAAGAATAATAATACAGCCAAGGTATCATCGCAGATCCCATTCTGAAGCCCATCCAAAATTCAAGCGCGCCAATAGATGAAACAGCGTTATACGGTTCAAAAGTTACTTGATATAGATTTTTTTCAATTACTCTGCCATCACACCAAGTTCTTTGGTCAAGATCTGCAAAGGAATTTAAGGATAGAAATAGAAACAATGCAAAGAACTTTGCTTTAATCTTCATACGATAATGTTATATTATTGTCCCAAGCTAATCAACAACGGCTTATCGAATGGTAAAAATAACAAAAAAAGCTCTAATAACAGGTATAACAGGTCAAGATGGCTCATATTTAGCTGAATTTCTTCTATCAAAAGGCTATGAGGTGCATGGCATTAAAAGAAGATCATCTTCTTTCAATACTCAAAGAATTGATCATATTTATCAAGACCCTCATGAAGAAAAAAATAATTTCTTTTTACATTATGGAGATTTATCAGATAGCTCAAATCTTATAAGAATTTTGAAAGAGGTAGATCCAGATGAAGTTTATAATCTTGGAGCTCAGAGTCATGTTGCAGTTAGTTTTGAAAATCCTGAATATACTGCAGATATCGATGCACTTGGTGCATTAAGATTGTTGGAGGGAATTAGGTTATTAGGAAAAGAAAAACATATTAGATTCTACCAAGCTTCGAGCTCTGAACTTTATGGTAAGGTTCAGGAAGTTCCTCAAACAGAATCTACTCCCTTTTATCCAAGATCACCATATGGGGTAGCAAAAATGTTCGCATATTGGATTGTTGTAAATTATAGAGAATCTTATGGGATGTATGCGTGTAACGGAATTCTCTTCAATCATGAATCCCCAAGAAGAGGAGAGACTTTTGTTACTAGAAAAGTTACTCGGGGACTTTCAAATATATTTTGTGGCCTTGAGAAATGTCTTTACATGGGAAACTTAGATTCTTTGAGGGATTGGGGCCATGCTAAAGATTATGTAAAGATGCAGTGGCTTATGCTGCAACAAAAAACGCCAGATGATTTTGTTATTGCTACCGGCGAACAATTTAGTGTGCGACAGTTTATAACATTGTCAGCAAAGGAGTTAGGTTTAGAGATTTCTTTTGAAGGAAAGGGTAAAGAAGAAAAAGGAATAGTTAAGAAAATATCACCTGATACTGAAACAGAATTAAAAGAAGGAGATGTCATTGTAAGGGTTGACCCAAAGTATTATCGTCCTGCAGAAGTAGATACTTTGTTAGGAGATCCATCAAAAGCAATGAAAAAGTTGGGATGGAAGCCAGAAATTTCTACAGAACAAATGTGTGCAGAAATGATCTCAGAAGATTTAAAGATTGCTAAAAGAAACGCTTTTTTAAGGTCCCAAGGTTTTGATGCTCCCATTTCTGTAGAGGATTAGTTTACTCAGATAATGAAAATATTTGTTGCAGGTCATAAAGGTATGGTTGGAAATGCCTTGGTAAGAATTTTAAAAAAGAATCCTATAAATGAAATAATAACTAAAACTAAATCTGAATTAAATTTATTGGATCAAAAAGCGGTTCAAATTTTTTTCGAGGAAAATAAAATTGATCAAGTATATCTTGCAGCTGCAAAAGTTGGCGGTATTCATGCTAACAACACATATCCAGCTGACTTTATTTCAGAGAACTTATTAATACAATCCAATATAATATCTTCTGCACATTTGTCTGATGTAGATAGATTATTATTCTTGGGATCATCCTGCATTTATCCTAAATTATCAAAACAACCCATAAAAGAGGAATACCTTCTAGAGGGCAAGTTAGAGGAGACAAATGAGCCTTATGCAATTGCAAAAATTGCAGGAATTAAACAATGTGAATCCTATAATAGGCAACATAAAAGGGACTATAGATGTGTAATGCCAACAAACCTTTATGGTCCAAATGATAATTTCCATGATATTAATAGTCATGTAATTCCAGGCTTAATTACTAGATTTCACAAAGCAAAATTAAATAAGGATACTGAATTTAATGTTTGGGGAACAGGCAAGCCCCTAAGGGAATTCTTACATGTTGATGATATGGCGAGCGCATGTGTTCATGTAATGAATTTAGAAAAAAGAATCCTTGCAGAAAAGGTCTCTAAAAATATATCACACCTTAATGTAGGTTCTGGTGAAGATCACTCAATCAAAGAATTAGCAGAAATAATTTCTAGAGTAGTAGGATTTAAGGGAGAAATAAAGTTTGATGCATCAAAACCAGATGGAACACCACGGAAACTTTTAGATGTATCAAAACTGCAAGAATTAGGATGGACCTATTCAATTACTCTAGATGATGGACTCAATGGAACATATGATTGGTATAAGCAAAATATTGACTCAATAAGAAATTAAATGAGAATTTTAATTCATGGGATTAATTTTAGTCCTGAACTTACAGGCATTGGGAAGTATACGGGAGAGTTAGCAGAATGGCTCTCAGAAGAAAATGAAGTGAGAGTTATTTCATCTCCTCCATATTATCCAGAATGGAAAATAAAAGAACAATATAAGAACTTTTATAATAAAAAATTTGAAGGAAATATTGAAATTATAAGATGTCCACTTTATGTTCCATCGAAACCAAATACTATTAAAAGATTTTTTCATTTAGTTTCCTTTTCAATTTCATCTTTCTTCCCAGTAATATTCATGAGTCTATGGAAACCAAACCTTGTGATACAAGTTGTACCTACACTATTTTCATGTATTCAAATGATTATTTTGGCGAAGATTTCAAAGTCAAAGTCAGTTATACATATTCAAGATTTTGAAGTCGATGCAATGTTTGGGTTGAATATGGCTAAGGGAAAGAATCTTAGAAGATTTGCACTTTATATTGAAAAAAAAATCTTAGATCAATTTGATTATGTTTCGACGATTTCGGATGGCATGATGAAAAGATTATCGAAAAAAGGCATAAGTAAAGAAAAAATTATTTTTTTACCAAATTGGACAAACCTTGATGATTTTAAAGATGCTTCAAAGGATGAAGAAATTATCAAAAACTTAGGAATTGATCCAAAAAAGAAATTAGTACTCTACTCTGGAAATATGGGAGACAAGCAAGGCTTAGAAATTGTTATTAAAGCTGCAGCCGAAATGGAATCAGTTAAAGATATTCAGTTTGTAATGATTGGTAGTGGATCAGCAAAACAAAATCTCGAGAGCTTTTCTAAATCTTTGGATTTAGAGAATGTTACTTTTTTACCACTACAACCATATAGCAATCTCCCCAAAATATTAGCCTCAGCTGATTGCCATCTTATAATCCAAAAAAAAGGTGTTGCTGATTTAGTTCTGCCATCAAAATTAGTTAATATATTAGCTGTTGGAGGCAATACAGTCACTACAGCTGAAGAGAACTCTTCTCTTGGAAGGGTCTATAAAGATAATAAGGATATCGGGGTTCTTATTGAACCAGAATCCACATCTGCTTTGGTAGAAGGAATTAAAAAAACACTCCAAATGACAACACCAAATGTAATAGCATTACAATATGCAAAAAAAAACTTGGACAAAGATAATATAATAAGTACTTTTATGAATCACCTAAAGAATTAGTAATGATCTTATTCAGAAACAATAGTGATGAAGAGCCTTTTATTAAATTAAGAGAGTCTTATTCAGAAGCATTATCAAAAAAACAATTTGCACCCGAAGCAGTATCTATATCTTCATATGATTCTAATAAAAAAGAGGTTAATTCAAGATTTGTAAATTTAAAAATTGTTGATGGCAAGAATTTTATTTTCTTCACAAACTATGAATCAAATAAGTCAGATGAGTTCAAATCACACAAACAAATTTCTGCTCTATTCTATTGGGATAAAATAAATTTACAAATAAGAATGAAAGCAAATATCAAAAAGACCACTAGAAGATTTAACCAAGAATATTTTTTTAGTAGATCTCCTGAAAAGAATGCCCTTGCCATAAGTTCAAGACAATCCCTTGTGATTAAAAGTTTTGATGAAGTTAAAATGAAATACCAAAAGGCATTAAAAGAAGAAGATTTATTGCAATGCCCTGAATACTGGGGTGGATATCAATTTAAACCCTTTCAGATTGAATTTTGGGAAGGAAATAAATTTAGAATCAATAAAAGAGATCTATATATGCAAAAAGGTCATAAATGGAATCACACTATTCTTGAACCATAAAGATTATGAAAAATTGATATTTTGTTATAAAATTCTCAAAATCACTAATATGTTTCAACATAACTCAACACTTATTCTCTAAATTTTCTGGTATAAAACTATAGCTACTCAAAAAAAAAGTTTTTCATTAATAAACGACCGAATTAAATCTGAAGAAGTCATGCTCATTGCATCTGATGGTGCAAAGCTTGGATTATTTCCTACAAATGAAGCATTAGATAGGGCACAAAACGAAGGCCTTGACTTGGTCCAAGTTTCACCAAAAGAATCTGTTCCTGTTGTGTGCAAGCTTATGGACTATGGCAAGCATATTTTTACTAAGAAGAAAAATGTATCATCATCAAAAAGTAAATTCAAAAAAAAATCTCTTAAAGAAATTAAATTTAGACCTTCTACAGATGTAGGTGATTACAATATTAAATTAAAGAAAATAAAAAGCTTTATTCTTGACGGAGATAAGACTAAAATAAGCGT
>CENJ01074740.1_pt1 | contig 14918 bp, 14 predicted proteins | sample 356161 | NCBI WGS metagenome assembly CENJ01 (sample SAMEA2619531, study PRJEB7988) | marine metagenome | biome: marine biome (ENVO:00000447); feature: surface water layer (ENVO:00002042); material: "saline water (ENVO:00002010), including plankton (ENVO:xxxxxxxx)" | depth 5 m
GATGATTTGAAATTAAATTATTCTACACAATACGATGAAAAGGATGCTATTGGTAGGCGGTATAGAAGACAAGATGCAATTGGAACTCCATTTTGCATCACAATTGATTATACGACTCTTGATGATGACACAGTAACTTTAAGAGATAGAGATCATATGAAACAAGAAAGGATTCCTTTGGCTTCTCTTGAGAATATTCTAAATGAAAAACTTAACGTAAGAAATTGGCTAAGAGCTAATTGATTGTAATCGAATTTTGGAATAAAACCTTCTCTAAATGATAAAAATAATTTCTTACAACGTAAATGGTATTAGAGCTGCTTTGAAGAAAAATCTAGTTAATTGGATTGAACACATAAATCCAGATATTTTATGTTTTCAAGAGATTAAGGCTATGAAGGATCAAATACCAACGGAAGTATTTGAAAAATTAGGTTACTATCATTACTGGTATCCTGCAAAGAAAAAAGGATATAGTGGAGTAGCAATCTTAACAAAAAGGAAACCAAAAAATATAACATATGGTACTGGAATAAATCATATTGACGAAGAAGGAAGGGTGATTCGTATTGATTACGAAAAGTTTTCTGTAATTAGCCTTTATTTACCCTCTGGTACAAATATTCAGAGACTGGGTCATAAATTTAAATTCATGGATGATTTCCAAAACTATATAAATGAATTAAAAAAAAACTTAAATAATATTGTTATTTGTGGAGATTACAATATTTGTCATAAGCATATAGATATTCACGATCCAATTAGAAATAAAAATGTGTCTGGATTCTTACCGGAAGAAAGATTATGGTTGGATAACTTTATGAAAAATGGATTTATTGATTCATTTAGAAAGTTTTCTAATAAAAAGGATAAATATACTTGGTGGAGTTATCGTGCTAACTCGAGAGCAAATAACAAAGGATGGAGAATAGACTATATACTGGTTTCAAATAGTTTAGATGACAAATTGGCCAATGCAAATATATTTTCGGATACTTATCAATCTGATCACTGCCCAATAGGTATTGATTTGAATTTTAATTTAGTTTAAAATGAGTTTATGATATATACTAATCTACCAAGTACTGACATTAGTGTAAGTAAGATATGTTTAGGGACAATGACATTTGGAAAGCAGAATTCAGAGATTGAGTCACATTCTCAGATTGACTTTTCATTGGAAAAAGGTATAAATTTTTTGGATACAGCAGAACTATATCCTGTACCAGCTGACAATTCTACTTATGCTGATACAGAAAGAATTATAGGTTCCTGGATAAAAAAAAGTGGCAAAAGAGAAAAAATTGTTCTAGCATCTAAAATTGTTGGCCCTGGTTCATATACGGCACATATTAGAAAAAAAAACCATTTCAGTCCAAATAATTTGCGAGGAGCTTTAGAAAAAAGTCTCGATAGACTCAAGACAGACTATCTTGATCTTTATCAATTGCATTGGCCAGAAAGACAGACCAACAATTTTGGCATTAGAGGATATAAGTTTTCACCTAGTGAAGACCCATGGACGGATAACTTTGAAGAAATTTTAATGACTCTGGATGATTTAATTAAAGAGGGTAAAATAAGGTCTATCGGTTTATCTAATGAAAATCCCTGGGGCATAATGAGATTTTTAAATTTAGCAAAAAAGGGTTTGCCAAAAATCACCACTGTTCAAAATCCATATAATTTACTAAATCGCCTTTTCGAGATTGGATCTGCAGAACTTTGTATGAGAGAAGGGATTGGTTTATTAGCATACTCCCCATTAGCTTTTGGTCGTTTAACTGGCAAATACAGAAAAGGACAAATGCCTGAAAAGTCAAGATTTAAACTTTTTCCTAATTTGGCCAGATTTAGTGGTGAAAATTCGATAAACGCTACAGATGATTATTACGAAATAGCAAATAATTTTGGCCTCACTCTTACTGAAATGGCTATTAGCTTTGTTAATTCTAAAGAATTTGTTACAAGTAACATAATTGGAGCAACAAACTTAAATCAGTTGGGCGAGAACATTAATTCAATTAACAAATTACTATCATCTGAAATTTTAAGTTTAATAGAGAAAGTACATTCCAAATATCCAGATCCGGCACCATAGTCTTGATACTAATTTTTTAAGAAAAACACTTCCTTGTCTTCCAGTAAGGGGTCGTTTCTAAATCTCAATATTACTTGTGATAAAACCAAAACGTGATTTTCACAGTATTCAACAATTTTATCTATTTGTTTTTCAATGTAAAACTTATTAGCTATTTGCTTCCCTTGTAATTTTATTTTTTTTGAATTCAACCCCAAAACTTCAGAAAGAAGTCTAAGTGATATTGAACTTTTGTAGTCTCCAAATTTCCATAGATAAAGAGTATCTAAATGAGGAATTTCCCAAGGTTTTTTTTCATGCATATCAAGTATTTTGGGTAATATAATTTTGTTGATAATCATTCTTCTTGCTACAAATGGGAAGTCAAATTCTCTTCCATTATGAGCACATAAAAGACTACTTTTTAAATAAAAATGCGAGTCACAGAGGTTTTTAAAATTTTGAAGAATTTCTATTTCTTCTCCAATAAAACTTTTAACTCTGAATGATCTTTTTTTGGAAGTTTTTAAATCAAAAAAGCCGACAGATATGCAAATAATTTTTCCAAATTCAGCCAGCATACCTGATTTTGGATATTCCTTCTCTCCTCCATATTTTTCTTTCCATATTTTTTTCTTGTTACTGTTTAGCTCCCTATAATTGTATGTTTCAGGAACTGTCTCTATGTCCAAAAAAAGCACTCTAGATAAATTAATATTCTTTAACATCACTTATCATTTTGAATGCCTCATCAATATAATAACCCTCATTTTTTGGACCTTTCTTATGGCCCAATCTTACGATTATTAAATCTGATTTTGGAAATACAATAACATATTGACCAAGATGACCTCTCATTAAAAATCCTTTTTCATTTTTTCTATTTATAAGCCACCAACCATATCCATATTTAGGGCTATTTTCAAATCTTGGATTTAAACTTAGATTCACGAAACTTGAATCAATAATTTGTTGCCCATTCCATCTCCCTTTATTTTTAAATAACTTAGCAAATCGAGCGAAATCTTTTGCATTTGATGCAAAACAGCAAAATGCTTTTTCCATCTTATTTTTTATACCATCAATTTGCCAAAGTGCGTCTTCTTCTGCTTCAATTGGGATCCAAAAGTTTTTGGAAAAATAATCCGATAAAGATTTACCCGTCGCTTTCCTAATAACCATTCCTAAAAGTTGAGTATTACCACTTAAATACTTAAAGGATTTACCTGGTTGTCCTGTGATTTTTCTTGATAGTAATAATTTTTCAAGATCCTTAGTAAAATAAGATTCAGTAGTTATGTTTACAGGGGAGTAATATTTTTCTGTCCAATCTAAACCGGACGCCATTGAAGCTAAGTCACCAACAGTTAGTTTTGAAGCAAATCCTTGAGAAAACTCATCATAGAAATCACTTACTTTTTGATCAAGATTGGATATGTGACCTTGCTCTATAGCCTTTCCAAGCATAGCTGTGATCATAGATTTTGCCATCGAAAATGAATTACTTTTAGATTTAGAGTCATGACCCAAATAATAAGATTCATGCAGTAAACTATCTTTATGAAAAATAAGATAAGCTACTGTTTCATATTTCTTATTAATTGAATCAAACTCTTTTGATAGTGGGATTTGATTGTACAGATTGTGGTGATTCCACGTAGTTTTAATCGATCCATTTTTAACTACGGCATTATCAAATATTTTGTAATCATCAAGGAAAGCTGTAGTATGACCAGTTCCGTAAATTTTAAAAACCCCTGGTATTACATATCCTATAGGACTTAAATACAATAAAATTATTACAGTTACTATAACTGAAAAAGAAATTAATACTGATTTCATAATTTTATATTTAAATAATATAATTTAATATTTTTAATAAGACAATTTCTTTGATGAATTTAAATATAAAATCGTTAGTATTATTTATTCTGATTTTTTCTTCCTGTTTGAAACAAGAAGACTCTAAAGTCTTTGAGAAAGTTATTCAAGATTTTGAGAACTTTAAACCATTTGATGATTCTAAATATTTAATCGGCGATTTTAGTGAGGAAAGGTTTGAGAGAGAGAATCTATTTTACAAAAAAACATATGAAAGGTTATTTAAAGTAAATAAAGATCTCCTTTCTGAACAGGATAAAATCTCTCATAAACTATTAACATTTATTTTAAAGAAAAAAATAGTTGATTTTAATTTTAAAACCCATTACAATCCCATTTTATCAGATGCAGGTTTTCACAACAATTTAGTTTACAGAGTAAAAAAAATTTCAAGCATTGACCAGGCTCAAAATTATATCAAAACTTTGGGAGAGATTCCAAATTTCGTGAGGCAAAATATTAAACTGATCTCTAAGGGTCTTGATATGGGTATATCCCAACCTAAAATAATTTTTGAAGGTTATAATACAACTTATGACAAACATATTACTACCTCTTATAAAAACAATTTTTATTACTCTCCCTTTTTAAAACTACCTAACTCAATTCCAAATCACATAAAAGACAGTATAAAAGTCATAGCAGCTAATATCATAATGGATTCTGTTATTCCCTCTTTCAAAAAAATTAAACTTTTTTTTGAGAAAGAGTATCTACCTAGGACGAGGAGTACAATTGGAGTTTCTCAAACCCCAAATGGAGAGAAGTACTATGAAAGTAGGATTAGATTCTATACCACTCTTGAGATTAAGCCGCAAGAAATTCACAATCTAGGTATTGCAGAGGTAGAAAAAATAAAAAAACAAATGTTTAAAGTTATTAGTGAAGTAAAATTTCAAGGTGATTTCAAAGAATTTTTAAGTTTTCTTAGAACCAATAAAAAATTCTATGCTTCTTCTCCAAATGAATTATTAGTTTATTCAAGAGACGTAGCAAAAAGGTTAGATGAACAACTACCTAGATTTTTTAAACATTTACCAAGACAACCCTATGGTGTTGCCCCTGTACCCTTGGCAATAGCTCCAAAATATACTGGAGGAAGATACATACCCGCTCCAAAAGATGGTACTATTCCTGGTTTCTACTGGGTTAACACTTACAATCTTCCTAGTCGACCCTTATTTAATATCCCTGCTTTAACAGCACACGAAGCTGTACCAGGACATCATCTACAAGGTGCCTTAAATAAGGAACTTCCAGAGTCTATTCCAAAATTTAGAAAAAATTTATATCTATCAGCATTTGGGGAGGGTTGGGGATTATATAGTGAACTTTTGGCAGAGGAAATGGGTATCTATACCAACCCTTACGAAAAATTTGGTCAACTATCTTACTCAATGTGGAGAGCGTGTCGGTTGGTAGTTGATACTGGTATACATTCTTTTAATTGGACTAGAGAGCAAGCAATAGAGTACATGTTAAATAACACTGCTTTATCTGAACACGAAATCAACACAGAAGTAGATAGATATATATCTTGGCCAGGCCAGGCGCTATCGTATAAAATAGGAGAATTAAAAATCGTTGAATTAAGAAGGGAGGCAGAAAAAAAATTAAAAGAGAAGTTTAATATTAGAGATTTTCATGAGTCGATACTGAAAAACGGAACTCTTACTCTTCCTTTATTAGAAGGTCAAATTTCAGATTATATAGCCTCAAGTTTATCAAAAAATTAATTTTTCCTTGTATTGAGAATGCTTGCAATGTCTTTCGCACAGTAAGTAATTATCATTGAACAACCAGCCCTTTTGAATGCTACCATATTTTCATAAATCACAGAATGGTAGTCTATCCAACCCTTTGATTGAGCAGCTTTTAACATAGCGTATTCACCGCTGACTTGGTAGGCGGCTATTGGTTGATTAATTTTTGCATTCAAATCAGAAATTATGTCTAAATAAAATATTCCAGGCTTAACTATTACAATATCAGCCCCTTCGTCAATATCAAGTAAAGTTTCACTAATTGCTTCTTTTCTATTGTGAAAATCCATTTGGTATGTTTTCTTATCACCAAATCCTGGATTAGATGATAACGCATCTCTGAAGGGAGAATAAAGATTTGATGCATACTTAACACTGTAACTCATAATTCCGGTATTCTTAAACCCGTTGTTTTCAAGAATCCTTCTAATTTCACCGATTCTCCCGTCCATCATATCGCTTGGAGAAACAAAATCAACTCCAGCTTGAGCATGAGAAAGAGCCACTTTTGATAAAACTTTATTGGTCTCGTCGTTAAGAATTTTGTTATCCAAAACGATACCATCGTGACCATATGATGAGTATGGGTCTAGTGCAACATCGGAAATCACTAGAATTTCAGGATTAAAGGACTTAATTAATTTAATTCCCTTTTGCATTAATCCGTTTTCATTTAAAGCCTCAGTTCCTTTATTATCTTTAAGTTTATTTGGGATTTTTGCAAAAAGTAAGACAGCTTTTAAGCCTAATCCCCATAATGAATCTATTTCTTCTTGCAAAAGATCAAGGGATAACCGAAAGTAACCCGGCATAGATTCTATTTCCTCTTTTATTTTTTTACCTTCTGTCAAAAAAATAGGGGTTACTAAATCATCGACAGTTAAGTGGTTTTCACTTACAATTTTTCTGATTGAATTAGAATTTCTAAGTCTTCTTTTTCTTTGTTTTGGAAACATATATTTTATTTTAAATCCATTCTTTTGGTTTTTTTAACACACCAACAAGTTCACTTTCTGAACTGTTTTTTTTTGGTTGAAAGTTATATTCCCACCGAACAGTTGGAGGCAAACTCATAAAAATACTTTCTATCCTTCCATTTGTTTTGATTCCAAATTGGGTTCCTTTATCATGAAGAAGATTAAATTCAACATATCTGCCTCTTCTGACTTCTTGCCATTTTTTTTGTTTATCTGAGTAGCTAACATTTTTGTTTTTATTTACAATTGGCAAATAAGAGTTCAAAAAATTATCACCAACTGTAGTCACAAAACCATATATTTCATCTACCGATTTACCGTTTTTTTTCAAATAATCAAAAAAGATTCCACCGACCCCTCTTGCTTCTTCTCTATGCTTATTCCAAAAATAATTATCACAATTTTTCTTAAATATATCATAATAATTTTTGTCATGTTCATCACATGAAATTTTACAAACTTTATGAAAATGATTTATATCAAAATTGTCAATATAATATGGTGTTAAATCAATTCCCCCGCCGAACCATTGGTCTATAACCACATTGGATTTATTGTAAAGTTCAAAGTATCTAAGATTGCTATGAATAGTTGGAATTAGTGGACTTTTAGGATGAATAACTAAGCTAAGTCCACAAGCGCTAAAATGAGAATACTTAGTATTTAAATAATCTTTCATAGTTTTTGGTAATTCTCCAAAAACATTAGATATGTTTACCCCTCCTTTTTCAAAAATATCACCATTTTCAATAATTTTAGTAACTCCACCACCACCACCTTCTCTGTGCCATTTTACATTACTGAACTTTGATTTACCATCAACCTTTTCAAGTTCTCTTGTTATTGACTTCTGAAGATTTTGAATGTAAGTATAAAATTTCTCTTTCATTTTATGAAATTTTATACTCCTTTACAGCGTCTACAAAAGCTTTAGCGTGAGATACAGGTATATTTGGCAATATTCCATGCCCAAGGTTCACAATGTACCTTTCTTTGCCAAAGTCGTTAATCATTTGGCGCACATCTGATTTGATAGTTGAAATTGGGGAAAGTAACTTGGCTGGATCGTAGTTACCTTGTAGAGTTATATTCCCACCAGATAAATATCGAGCATTTCTTGCAGAGCAACTCCAATCAATTCCAAGACCAGAAGCTCCAGTTTTGGCCATTTCATTCAAAGCAAACCAACATCCTTTTCCAAAAATAATAACGGGGGCGTAGTTCTTAATTTCCGATACTATTCTATTTATATACTTAAGTGAAAATTTACTATAATCAGAGGGTGATAAAAGCCCTCCCCATGAATCGAAAATTTGAACAACATCTGCTCCTGCATCAATTTGTCCCTTCAAATATTCAATGGTCGTCAAGGTAATCTTTTCAAGAATTGTTTCGGTTTCTTTTGGATTTGCAAAAGCGAAGCCTTTAGGTTTATCAAAAGTTTTTGAGCCACTGCCTTGAACTAGGTAACAAAAAAGTGTCCATGGAGAGCCGGCAAATCCTATTAAAGGAACTCTATCATTTATATCCCTTTTAGTTACTTTAATAGCCTCAAACACATATCCAAGTTTATCCCTAACATCTGGGATTATTAAATTTTTCACTTTTTCTTTTGAATCTACAGGATTAGGAATATATGGTCCGAAATTAGGCTTCATCTCCACCTCAATATTCATTGCTTGAAGGACAACCAGTATATCACTAAAAATAATAGCAGCATCTGTTCCTATTTGATCAATGGGCAAAAGAGTTATCTCAGAAACTAAATCTGGAGTTCTGCAGCGAGTGAAAAAATCATACTTATTTTTAAGTTTAATGTAATCTGGTAAATATCGTCCAGCCTGTCTCATTATCCATACAGGAGGTCTTCCAACTGGAAGACCTTTCAAGGCTCTAAGAAGCAATTCATTTTTCATATAGTCTAGTGTAAAAGTTTTACTTTGTCAATCAAATTACTAATTGTTGGTTTTTTAGCAATATGAATTTTTTTAGTATAATTTTCAAGTTCATTAGCAGTAGAATCACCAATTGCAAAGCACTCTATGTTTCCAAAAGAATTAAGTTCTGCGAAGCATCTTACACCCGAAGGACTGAAAAATAAAACAATATCAAAATTTTGAAAACATTTAGAATTACAATACGATTTATAAACCTCGACAACTCTAAAATTATTGTTTTGATTATCGAAGAAGTCTTCGATATTATTCATACGTTGATTACCGGTAAAAAAAATAAATTTTTTACCCAATAGATTTCTTTCTAAAAATTTAACCATGTCCTTTGAACTATTGAAAAAGTTGGTAACATTTTGTTTTTTCTTTTCCAAAAGTTCTTTAGTTTTTTTCCCTACACAGATACAATTCCTGCTTATTATGTTTTGATGCTGTGAGAAAAACGAATTAACCGCGTTTTGGGATGAAAAAATAAGTATTTCTTCATTTAAATTAATTGAAAATTTCTTTTCTTCCACTCTTATAAAGTTCCACTGTTCAACTTCATGCCCGTGTATATCAAGTTTATATAACTCATCTTTATTTAAAAATTTAGTTGATAAGATTCTTTTATTTTTCATTTTATTTTTGACTCCTCTATGTATTTTCTTCCTCCATTTTTTAAAACCTCATTCGCCAACCTTTTCCCAACTCCATTTCTCTCATCAATTTTTAGTAATGCTTCAATAATTTTTGGTTGTTCTCCTTTCATTGAGAAAACCCCACCTTTAAAATCAATAACTTTTCCTTTTACCTCTGCAATTGCACCAATTGGAGCGGAACAACCACCCTCAAGAGTTCTCAAAAAATCTCTCTCTATCTCTGAACAAATACTAGATTTTTTATTATTTATTTTATTTAGATTTTCAATTATAAACTTGTTTTTTTTTAAACATGTTGCTACAATAAATCCCTGGCAAGGAGCTGGAAGAAAATTATTCAAAGTCTGCTCATTTTTTTCATAAATTTTTAACCTAGAAAGAGCCGCGCTTGCAAAGAAGACCCCATCGATTTTAGAATCAGTTTTTAACTTTTTGATCCTTGAAGGTATATTGCCTCTTATCGGAACTACTTTATCATCAGGATATTTTAGTTTCCATTGAAATTTTCTCCTTAGACTACCAGTTGCAACTGATCTAATTTTTTTTGACTTACATTCTATATTTTTCCATAAAATAATATCCCCCCATTTTCCTCTTTTAAGTACAGCTCCGATACAAATTTCTTCAGCTAGTCTTGTTGGAACATCTTTTAAACTATGAACCGCGACATCTATTTCTTGGTTTAATAATGCTTGATCCAATTCTTTTGTAAAAACTCCTGTAATTCCCATAGAATAAATTGGGGTTTTAAGATCAATATCTCCAGAGCTTTTAATTGTTTTAACTTCACATTTTATGCTTGAATCTTCGAGTTTTTTTTTAACTAAGTTGGTTTGCCATAATGCCAACTTACTGGCTCTTGATCCCAACACAATTGGCCTATTCATGATTTTGAAGGTCGAGTTGGAACACCTCATTAAAGATATTCATTGCATCGTTGGCCTTACTTGGGTTTTCTTTTAGATAAAATGCAAATTGACCCGTTATTTTTTGAATCATATCATAGGAAAGTGATGGGTCACTAATTCTAACTCCGTTTTTCCTTTTACGAGAACCTATTTCTGCATTTTGTTGTTTAATTAATTTATCTTTCAATGCCTTCAAAGCAGGAGCATATCTTCTATCATAAGTCCATTGAATAAATTCATGTTTTATTTGTTCAATAATTTCTTGTGCCTTAGGTATATGTTTTCTTCTTTCTGAAAGGGTGTTGTGAGTAACTTTTGAAAGATCGTCTAAATTCACAATCCTAACATTCTTTTGGCTTTTATCAATTTCGATATTTGAAGGAATTGTTAAGTCAACAATTAATAAATTTCTATTATTTCTTAATAGATTATTTTTAATTAGAGGTTCTTCAGCGCCTGTAGCTAAAACAATTATATCAGCTTTTTCAATCTCAGAATAAATTTCACTAAAATCCTTGACTAATACGTCAAACTTGTGACCCATTATTTCGGCTTTTTCTATGGAGCGGTTAATTACTGTTATTTTCTTATTTTCGGTATGTTTAACTAAATTTTCACAAGTATTTCTTCCAATTTTTCCTGTTCCAATTAACAAAACATTTTTATCTGAAAGGTCATTAATTTCGTTAGTAATAAATTGAACCGCTGCATAAGCCATAGATGTTGCCCCCGAAGAAATCTTTGTTTCTGTTTTAATTCTTTTACTAGCTTGGATTACACAATTCATTAATCTCTCCGTAAAATTGCCTATCAAATTGTTTTCTTTTGAAAGATTAACACTATTTTTAAGTTGTCCTATAATTTCAAAATCGCCTAAAATTTGTGAATCAAGTCCTGTTCCAACCTTAAAAATATGATTTATAGCCTCCGTATTTTTGAGTATATATCCAAGGTTTTCGAAAGTTTCAAAATTACCTTTGGAATTTTCACATAATAAACCAACTAGTATAGATGAATTTTCAGCAAAAGAATAAATTTCAGTTCTATTACAGGTACTACTTATGAAAATTTCTTTTATGTTTTGGGATCTGGCTTTATTTAAAATTTTTAGTCTTTGTACTTTAGAAAGACTAAATTCACCTCTTGTATATAAATCCGCATTCCTATAACTAATTCCTACAACATAAAAATTAGTTAAATCATTAAAATTCTCCATTCAAACTCAAATACAACGCAAAAATAACATCACTTTCACAAAAAAAATAACGATAAAAGTATAATAATTAACGCAAAGAGTATACTTTTGATGTATCTAAGGTAAACATGGGCTGTAATGACTGCAAGGTCCCCTTATATAGATTGATTCTAAATAATACGTTTAACAATGTCTGATAAAAATAACGATAAAAGTTTAACAAATAAATTTGAGTTAAGTAGTGGTTTTTACATGTATCATTTCAAAAATGATTCTGAAATTCATAAAACCAATACCAAAGAAGTAAAAAGAAGTCTAATACAATTTCATTTTTGCGTTAAAGGAGTAGCTAATTTTATTTTTAATAATGGAAATTATTTGTTGCCAATTGATCAAAATAAAGTTGTTTTACTATTTAATCCAGAAAAAGATTTACCAATCAATTTAAATTTGAATCCAAATTCCTCAATTCTTAGCATTATAATATCCATTAAAAAATTTCACAGCTTATTTTCATCCGATGCTGAAAATATTCCCTTTTTAAGTGACGAAAACACTGCCAAAAAATATTACGAGTCGTTGAGAACAACTTCTAGTATGAATTTTGTGATTAGTCAAATCATAAAGGCTAAAGTCAACAATAATATGAAATCATTATATATAACTGGTAAAATTTACGAATTATTGAGTCTTTGTTTTAGTAAAAGTGAAGATTCAAGTTTGGAAAATTGTCCTTTTTTAGCTGATGAAGATAACGTAAGAAAAATAAGAAATGCAAAAGAAATAATTCTTCAAAATTTTTCTGAACCACCTTCACTGGTTGAACTTTCCAATAGGGTTGAAATAGGCTTAAATAAATTAAAAGAAGGATTTAAAGAGTTGTACGGGGATACTGTTTATGGATATTTACTGACTCACAAAATGGAGGAATCCAGAAGAATGTTGGATTCTGGGAAATACAACGTAAACGAAGTAGGACTGAAAGTTGGGTATTCAACCGCAAGTCATTTTATAGCTGCGTTTAAAAAGAAATTTGGAATTACACCAAAAAAATATTTACTCTCATTATCTTCGTGAGAATTTTTTAAAAATATCAATAATATATGAAAGGAGTTTTATTAGTAAATTTAGGATCACCCGATACACCTGAACCTGCTGATGTAAAAAATTATTTGAGAGAATTTTTAATGGACGAAAGAGTCATTGATTTCCCTTATATCGTTAGAAGTTTACTGGTAAAAGGAATCATTTTAAATACCAGACCAAAAAAGTCTGCGAAGGCTTATAAAAAAATTTGGTGGAAGGAAGGGTCTCCTTTAATCGTTCTCTCAAAAAGATTGAAGGAAAAGCTAGAGAAAAAAGTTGATATACCTGTAGAACTTGCAATGCGCTACGGCAACCCATCAATAAAATATGGTCTGGATTCTTTATCAAAAAAAGGGGTAAATGAAATACTGCTTATTCCTTTATATCCCCAATTTGCAATGGCAACTACAGAAACCATTCTAGTATTAGCAGAAGAAATTAAAAATAAATATTACCCTCACCTTAAATTCTCTTCGTTTAAATCTTTTTATAATGATAAAAATTATATACGAGTTTTATCAATTTCTATTAAAGAGTTTTTAAATAATAAAAAATGGGAGCATCTTTTATTTTCATATCATGGTATTCCAAAACGACATATAAAAAAGTCTGATATTACTAAGTCACATTGTAAGATGAACAATGTTTGTTGTGCTACTAAGTCAAAGGCTCATAATTTCTGTTACCGTCATCAATGCATAAAAACAACTGAAGCAGTAGCAAAATTCCTCAAACTTAAAGATGGTACCTACTCTACATCATTTCAATCAAGACTAGGTCCTGATCCTTGGTTGCAACCATACACAGATAAAACAATAAATAATTTTGCAAAATCTGGAGTAAAAAATATGGCTGTTGTAACACCTGCATTTGTCTCTGATTGTTTAGAAACTCTTGAGGAAATTGGAATGGAGGCAGTAGAGGATTTTGAGGAAAATGGTGGAGAAAAATTGCACGTTGTTCCATGCATTAATGACAGAGACGACTGGGTAGAACTTTTGTCAAAATGGGTTAAAGAATGGAATGAAAAGGTGCTTGAAAAAATATGATTGGCTCTGCTTCTGAAATGGGAATTGAACCTATTGGAAAATTACTTATTAAACATGCGGTACCTTCATCACTGGGTATTTTAGTAATGTCTTTAAATATACTCATTGACACTATTCTCGTAGGACATTGGATTGGTCCCAACGCAATTGCTGCAATTAATATTGTTCTTCCAGTATCATTTTTTGTTGCTGCAATTGGAATGTCAATTGGTATAGGTGGTGGGTCAATTATTTCAAGGTCTCTTGGAAATAAAAATCATAATAAAGCAAACAAAACATTTGGGAATCAAATTTCATTGACGTTGATCTCAACCATTTTTTTCATGTCATTAGGGCTTTACTATACAAACCAGTTGATACCTCTTTTTGGAGGAAAGGGAGTGTTATTTGATTTAGCTAAAATCTATTATGTAATTGTAATGCTAGGAGTTCCTGTTCTTGGGCTTTGCATGATGTCAAATAATACAATTAGATCTGAGGGGAAACCCAAGATCGCCATGTATGCTATGTTTATTCCTTCAATTTCAAATTTATGTTTGGATTATTTATTCATTTATGAATTTGGTTTGGGGATGTATGGTGCAGCATTGGCAACCACCTTATCCTACTTTATATGTGGTATATATATAGTATTATTTTTTGTTTTAAAAAAATCTGATTTGAAATTAAATATAAGTGATTTGAAATTTGACATGAGCATAGTTAAAGAAACTGTATCTCTAGGGTTTGTTACTCTATCTAGGCAAGCTGCCGTTAGCTTGACGGTTTTAGTGGTAAACAATATACTTTTTTCATTGCAGGGTGAAAGTATGATAGCTGTTTATGCTATAATTAGCAGAATGTTGATGTTTATGTTATTCCCAATTTTAGGAATTACACAAGGATTTATTCCCATCGCAGGATATAACTTTGGAGCAAAAAATAAAGAAAGAGTTCTAAATTCAGTAAAAAAAGCTATTATTTATTCAACGGGTATGGCAACAGTAATATTTTTGTTTATATATACATTCTCAGATAGCGTAGCAAATGCTTTCACATCTGATGTAAATATAATTAACAAAACGTCGGATGCACTCATTTTAGTTTTTATGGCGACACCAATTATTGGTATTCAGTTAATTGGTTCTGCATATTTCCAAGCAATTGGAAGGGCTTTTCCAGCACTAATGCTTACACTTTCAAGGCAAGTATTTTTTTTAATACCATTAGTTTTTTTTCTTTCTAAAACATATGGCGTTTACGGTGTATGGATATCATTTCCGTTGGCGGAGCTCTTATCTACGGTAATTACTGGAATTTATTTGAATTTTGAATTAAAAAAATTAATAATAATCACATGAGCAATTCCAAAAATGCTTTTTTGTAATTTTATTAAAACTTAGATTT
>CENJ01046833.1_pt1 | contig 14914 bp, 30 predicted proteins | sample 356161 | NCBI WGS metagenome assembly CENJ01 (sample SAMEA2619531, study PRJEB7988) | marine metagenome | biome: marine biome (ENVO:00000447); feature: surface water layer (ENVO:00002042); material: "saline water (ENVO:00002010), including plankton (ENVO:xxxxxxxx)" | depth 5 m
CGACCGAAGTATCCATGTGCTGCAACAATGTTGTAGGTCTCTTCTTCCTGACCAAACTTGTAACCGTAGTTCTGAGACTCTGTTTCGGTAGTCTCGCGGACCAGCGAAGAAGTAACCAAAGAACCATGCATGGCGGAGAACAGGGAACCACCGAAGACACCTGCGACTCCCAGCATGTGGAAGGGGTGCATCAGGATGTTGTGCTCTGCTTGGAAAACAAGCATGTAGTTAAACGTACCGGAGATACCCAAAGGCATACCATCGGAGAAAGAACCTTGACCAAAAGGATAGACCAGGAATACTGCGGATGCTGCTGCAACAGGTGCAGAGTAAGCAACACAGATCCAAGGACGCATACCCAAGACGGTAAGAGAGTTCCCACTCACGACCCATATAGGCAAAGACACCGATAAGGAAGTGGAAGACTACAAGTTGATAAGGACCACCATTATACAACCACTCGTCCAGAGAAGCTGCTTCCCAGATGGGATAGAAGTGAAGACCAATTGCGTTGGAAGAAGGAACAACTGCACCAGAGATGATGTTGTTACCGTAGATCAGCGAACCAGCGACTGGTTCACGGATACCGTCGATGTCCACGGGGGGAGCAGCGACGAAGGCGACGATGAAGCAGATAGTTGCTGCCAACAGAGTTGGAATCATCAGAACGCCGAACCAACCTACATACAGGCGGTTGTTGGTGGAGGTGACCCACTGGCAGAAAGACTCCCATGTGGACGTTTGTTGACGCGAAAGTGTTGTTGTCATTTGAATAGGGTAATGTATGAGTACGGGGGGACGCACTAGTTTTAGTATTCCCACACCACCCTCCAGTGTGGGTATTAGAGACGTATTTTATTTCCCTAGAGGTCTCGGTTTAAGGGGAACATGAGTGTTACGTTTCGTAACGTCAATATATTTATATTAGCATAATCTCACACACCCGTCAACCCCCAAGTATCGGGTCAAACTTAAAATATAAATAACAGTCGTTTTAATCAATCTTTAATAAACTTAATCTCTAAATAGATGTGAGTTCATACGATTAATTAAATGAGAAAGGCATTAGTTGCTCTTGGAATGTTACTGATGACTACCACTGCTGTCAATGCTGGTGGACTCGTTACTAAGCACTCTTCAAGTGTAATGCTGACTGTTGATGCAGCAAGGTCAGTTTCTACCAGAATTGGTTCTACATATAGCATCGCCGGATCTAATATAGATACCACTGACGGTACAACTGCAGGAACTGTTTCTGCCGGAACCATTACTTCGGGTGTATACAATCCTGGTACTATCTCAGCAACTCAGGATACTGCTGGTGCAGCGTTTTCATTCAGTCAATCCTACACTCAAGCAGACGCAGTTCCAACTGCTGCTGTTTCCATAGGTGCGGCTCCTAATTTCTCAAGCGTTACTTCATATGCAGCAGGAGACAATACTGCTTTAGCAGGTACTGTTACATCTGCTGGTATTCTTACGGTAACAGCTGGTGGAGCTGGTACTAGTGCTACAGGACAATTCGTAAGTGAGATCACTGTTATTGACTGATAACGGAGGTCGTCATGACTTTTGGAGGGACGATATTAAAATATGCGATAGGTGCGGTGGTTGCAAGTGTCATACCTGCAACTGCCCTGGCGGTCCCTGTAGTCCCAAACTTCACCCAAGGCTCAATGACGAGTCACACAGAGACAACATCGAAGGTAACTGAAACTATTAACTCTATAGATTATAATACAGGATGGCAATATTCAGTAACTGGCACAAACGTGGGCAATGGTGGAGAAGCATTGAATCCATCAAACGTGACCAACAATGTAATGGTAAATCCTCTCGGAGGATTGGAGGGGCAGGTTTCGACAACAAATACGTCAGCAAATCTGGGGTCTGCGAAATTCACGATAACAGATCCGAAAGAAGCGTTTCAATTTACTCAAACGTATTCGGGTCCGGGGATGTCAAATCAAACAATAATTCAAAGGGTAACAGAAGTTACAAGCGTAACAGATACAACAAGTGTCTTTACCCAATAATTGTATTACTTATTGCATCACCAGTTAAAGCAAACGTAGGTGGTGTATCAGCGACAGCAAACCCCATCGCAAACAGTAGTGGCTCAGTGACTAATCAGGCCATTCAAGTTTTGCAAGGTCCATATGTAACTAACACCTATGGTGGTGGAATCTCTTGTCAGGGTCCTACAGCAAACATAACTCCCTTTATTACACACAGTAGAAGTTATCAAGATCCATTTGAACGATTCTATTACGAACCACAATATGATGGTAGAGATGTCAAAGGACAGAAAATAGAAATACAACAGCAAGTCAAAAACTATCCTTGGGAAGAATGGTATGATGATCGTACTTATATCTCAGATGGTAGTGATGGAAATGAACCCGGCACCGAACAAAGATGGTTCCCAGATGGTGCAGATATGACCATCGTCGTAGAAGATATTCAACCAGATGGTATTCCTGATAAACCAGGACGGGTTTTATGGAATAAACCAGTTAGAACAGGTCAACAAGATAATCTCTCAACTAATATTGGACTATCAGCAACGTTATCTTTCCCACTTGATGGTGGACTTCAAGAAAGATGTAAGGCAGCAGCAGATACTCAAACTCAACTAATGAGGCAAACCGTTGCTAACAAACGATTAGACTTTGAGATTGCCCGTCTTAAGAATTGTGGAGAATTAATGAAGAAAGGAATCAGTTTTCATCCTAAAAGCCCCTACTATTCCATTTGTGCCGATGTTGTAGTTCAAAATGTAAATACAATTCCTCAACATAGACACAGCATTCCTCCTATTTCTTCTTCTTCGGTTCCTTCAAAGCGGGCAATCCCCGTTTCTCCCGGTACTGATTCGCAATCACCTCTTGGCGGGACAATCTCCGGGGCTTCTTTCCCAATAAGGTCTGCACCTTTGTCAGCACCTTCTTCACAACCGGTTTCACCACTCTTAACAAAAGATCAGCAAGAGGTTTTGCGAGTATTGCCGAAGACGTTGCCACGACAGCAATAGAAGCAGTAGCAGTTACAGCACCTGCTGATGGAATGTTGCCAATAATCTGTTGTCCGATATCAATATCTTCTGTAACCTGAATACATTCTTTACCTACCAATCGGTAATCGATAACTTTTTGGTCTCCCTTGATAAATCCAACAGGTTCCTTGAGTTCTTGTGCTTCTGTTGGACAAGGAATATCTTGCTGTGGTGTTTTGGGAACAGATGGTGTTTCTGGTGTTGGTGGTTTAGGTGCCTCAGGTTCTTCTGGCGCTCTGACTGGAGGGACTTCCTGTGACTTTTGTTCTGTTTGGTATTGCAATCTTCTAGCATCATAATTGATAGGAGAAAAGCTAGGCATCTCCCCATCACAGAATATTTTTACTTGTTCTGGATCATTGTTTGGCAGACTGGAATTTTCATTACTATCCTTGTGTGACTCCACACACCCAGGCATATCAATAATAGGAAGACCCACCTGCGAAGTCACGGGTGGGTATATTGGAATAGCGATAGATGGTTCTGTCGCCCACCGTGGAGTTATTGGAATGTTTATATCACGAATATTAATCGGTTTAATATCAAGACCAACAAAGGGTATCATCAGTCTTCAAAGTATTTTCGAATAACTTCTAAACGTTCCTCCTCCTTCGCGATCAAATCAATCTGATCCTGAATAGCAGCAAGAATATCTGGATGTTCACCAATACCAACAGAATTCTTAAGATAAATCTCTATATTCATTTTTGCTTTCTTGATGTTCCCAATAGCAAGTGCCTTGAGAGCTTCCAACATTTCTCTTCTCATACTAATGTACCATGTGCTCTACGAATTTCTCTTAACTCTTCAAAATTTTTCTGTTTAGTGCCACCATCATATTCCCATGCATACCCTTCGGTGATCATTTGTTCGTTGAGCGACACCTCTCCATCCCCGATGTATAACCAGCCAAGTAAACGACCATACTTCCCGACGCCACCAACAAGTTCAGTCCTAATAATAAGGTCATCATCACCAGCGACAGCACCCTCCAGTTTCTCTTTGAGCCAGTTAGTTGCGTCATAACCCAACTCCTTTTCTTCTAGGTCTCTGGTTCTCTTTTCTGGAGTATCTACACCTGCAACTCTAACTCTTTCTTTCTTTGATAAATCAAATCCAAGATCAATAGTTACGTCAATGGTGTCACCATCAACTACTCTATTAATCTCGACTACGCGGAAGTTGTAACAACTCTTCCTGCTGGGGGGAACCATCGCGCCCATACTCTACCTCCTTTGCATCTACTGCAGCAATAAAACCGATTAATGTAATGGCAGCAGTAATAACAGCACCGGCACCCCAAACCCAACGTTCCAGTTTACGAACCCGGTCTCGAAGTTCTTCTGCTACTTTTTCAGCATCTTCAATCCTGTGTTTCAGAAGGAATATCTCCTGATCCTGACTCGCGTCTTTGGTGTTGATTTGGTCCGCCATCGTTCAATTCATCAAAAGCCATACGCATTATATAGACAATATAATATGTAACGCCCATAAGAAATATTATCAAACCAATAATAACGCTCCAAGTTGGATCATTAAAATTTTCATGTGTCCTTAGTATTAGATTCATGACGAGTGAATGGTTCCCAATGTTGCCACCCGTATTTATGAACTGCCCACATACCTATGATAGGTACAAAAACTAAAAAGAAACTCATAGCACCAAGTGCCAGTGGAGTTTCCATCGTGTGTCGTACAAAAAGAATTATGCTGGATAGTCCCATTTGGTAATGCTCTCCGTTTTATGCCATGGTCCCCATCCGCCCTTATAGACATATGGAGTTGTGCGTATAGGACAAGTATCACCAGTGCAAAGCAAATCGTCAACAATTCGCCAGGATTCCAACACTTCTTCAGAATGGACGAAATGAGACTGATCGTTGATTAATGCATCATATAAAAGTTTTTCATAACCATCTACAGCACCCTCAGGATACGGGTGAGTTAGTGTTGCTGTTTCTACATTGTCTCCCAGTCCAGGTGCCTTCATATTGATGCGAACATCTAGATGCGGATTGGGTTGGAATCTCATAACGATACGGTCATCATATTCATGACCCTCAAAAAGAGTCATAGGTGGTGACTTCAACTTAATAACAACCTCAACACACTGGTAAGGCATCCTCTTACCACTCATGAAGTGAAAAGGAACTCCCTGCCAACGCCAGTTATCGATATATAAATCACCAGCAACAAAGGTAGGAGTGTCACTGTTAGGATCAACGCCCTCTTCAGACTTGTAAGTATCATATTGACCAAAAATTATTTTATGACCCAATCTAGTGGCGGCAAGCACCTTTGTTTTTTCTCTTCTGACTTCCGTTGCTGTCATTCTACAGGGTGCTTCCATAGCAATCAATGCTAAAACTTGAAGCATATGATTCTGAAGCATATCCCTTACGACACCAGCACCCTCATAGTATTGTGAGCGTCCCTCACAACCGATAGTCTCGGTCGCAAAGATCTGAACCTCTTCAATATACTGACGATTCCAGAGAGGTTCTAACAGTGTATTAGAAAATCTTGTAGCAAGAATATTATTGACAGTATCTTTTCCAAGATAATGATCAATACGATACACCTGCTTCTCACGAAGATTTTTTGAAATAACTTCCTGTAAATCTTCAGCAGATCCCAAGTCATGTCCAAAAGGTTTTTCTATGACCACTCTCGATCTGTCAGCATCATCTAAGAAACCACCCTTCTTCAGATTGGTAATAGCATCAGCATATGTGCTTGGTGGAACAGAGAGAAAGTATGTGGTATCAGCACTTTTATCATGCAGTGTCATCAAACTTTCTTCACATGCCAAGTCACATGATATAAAATCCATCCAGTTAGTAAATTCTTGAGGATAATCACCCAGACTCTGCAACCAAGTTTCTCTTGGTAGTTCTCTGCGGGAAGAACCAACAATCAACAATCCTTGTGGGAGTAATCCTTTACACCACAGTTGATATAATGCTGGTATCAATTTTCTTTTGCATAGGTCTCCGGCAGCGCCAAAGATCACTATACGTTTACTAATGTGCTGTTCCGTTTCCATCGTATCTGTCTGTGTCATAGTAGTCATTCTCACCCTTTCGTATCCCGAAATATATTGTGGATAATACAAAGGGTATTGCTGTCCAAAGTAAGACATTAGCGAACATGATGACCTCCAAACATATAACGCATTCCGTTAAGGACACGGTTTGCAAATTCTCCTAATCTTCTAGAGTTGAATCGTTCAAAGAGGGCAGCAGAGATAACAGGGGCAGGTACACCAAGGTCCACAGCAGCGTGAACAGTCCAACGACCTTCACCACTATCGCTAACTCCCCCACCGAACTTGCTAAGCTCTCTATCGCTGCGTAGTACATCAGCGGTAAGATCAAGCAACCAAGAACCGACCACACTGCCACGACGCCATAACTCAGACACTTCAGCAACATCAATATCGTATTGATAATCTGCCGGATTTTCCATCGGAGCAACCTCGGCATCCCCTTCCTTAATGTATTGGGAGCCAAGATCCCCAGAATGCAGAATATCCAACCCTTCAGCGTATGCCTGCATGATTCCATATTCGATTCCATTATGCACCATCTTTACAAAATGCCCAGCACCAGGTCCCCCGCAGTGTAACCAACCGTACTCAGCAGATGTTGCACTGGAATATGGATTTGTGCGGGCTGCAGCACCAATTCCCGGTGCGAGTGCCCTAAAGATTGGAGCGCAGACGGATACTGCAGTATTTGTACCACCAACCATAAGACAGTATCCACGGTCCAAACCGTAAACTCCACCACTAGTACCGCAATCAATATATTGGATGCCAAGTTTGGCCAACCTTTCTGCTCTCCTGCGAGAATCTTTAAAGTTGCTATTGCCATGGTCAATAATAATATCCCCGTCGCCAAGTAATGGTAATAGTTCATTTAATGTGTCCTCAACTAGTTCTGCAGGAATGACAAGTTGAAAAATTCCAGGGCATTCTGAATAGATTGTCTCACCAGATTTCTCTCCGTATATAGAGACTTTTTGTTTTACTACTTGAACAAGGCTTTCCAAAGAATCTGCAGCTGCAGTAATATACCCACTTTCTTCTGCTTCTTTCGCTTTGGAATAGTTTCTACGATATCCATAAGTTTCAATACCTTCTTTAATCATTCGGCGGGACATACCTTCGCCCATCCGACCAAGACCAATAATACCAACTCTCATACTCACCTCGACTGAATTGCTAGTAATGTTTCATAGGGTATCCAAGCAGGTGCTTCATTCTTGAACTGAACTTGGACTTCTGTAATAACTCTTTCAAGATCCTTTCGATAGGATTGTCTTGTATTTTTTACACAAGATAATGGATTAGTCATCAGGTCCTCCAGGGCACTGCAGATTGCATTCTTCTTCTCATCTCTGCTGCTAACGAAGCATATTCGTTATACATTCTATCTCCGGCAACAAAACAGTGTTGTCTCTGTTCCAATGCATCAATAATCAAAACGTAATCTTGTTTTGTAAAGTCGGGAAAATAATTCGTCATGGGTTTTCTGGGTCTAATCCTAGTTCTATAAGATAATCTATCCACCATTGTGGATCCTTCTGTGTTTTCCAGATTGGAACTGGTAATCCTTTCTCAGAATAATATTCCGATATCGCATCATCTAAAATCTGTGCGATCTCCATACTCCTCTTCCTCCTCGTCAACATCTGCATATGCGTCTGCCACATATGGTCCGTGTGATTTTTTGGATTCTGCTCTGACATACTTTCGTTCATCGTTGACTGCAAAAATCCACAAACTGAGTTTCATTACAACCCATATTATCACAATAGGAGATAGACAAGCAAGTAAAACGAGTGGGTTCATGTTGGTTCTCTGAAATACTCAGGTAAGGGGCATCCTTTAAATCTGTCTATCTCATCTACCGATAATACAAACATGCACGTAACACCCAAACAAAAAGCAAATAATAATTGAAGAAAATAATTCCTATCCATTGTATCTACCTGGCCATGATAGTTGCATTCCAGAGATTAGCAACACAATAAAAGCAAATACAAACAAAAGATCCATAATCTACCTCGCTGTTTCCAAATCACTCGTATTGAGAACAGATGCTAAATCTTTCTCTCTAATAGTTAGTCGATCAGGATCTATTAATCTGATTGCCTCAGCAAGTTCTTGGAAGTGCTGAATCTCATCATTCATAATCTCACAGATCTTCTTATCATCAGGAAAACGTGTCAGATACTCAGCGTATGTGAGTGAAGCATGAACCTCTACTTCATATGAGAGGTGGTAAGCAGAACTAGGAGCCACCCAATAATAAACCACGTTGACCCAATAATAGATAAGGACGAGGTGTTTGGCAAAGAAACGATCAATCCAATAAGAATTACCGCCCCTAGATTCCATGTACTCCAGATGTTCTGTTTCGTTAAGAGTTTGAGCAAAATGTTCCTCCATCAGATAAATGTGTTCTGGCCCGCGCAATCCCATTGATTCTCGGAAATGAAGGACGCTTAAAAAAGCGAAATAAGGTGCCCGAGCAATCTCCTCAAGCACCCAGAATCGTTGATAGTCTCGACCTTTGTATAAAAAATCGATGATTGCGACTGTTAAATTAAGAAAATATGTGTTAAGTGTAGTCATCTTCATCCTCGTATAAAGGACATGGTTCTTCAAATAAGTGCTGCATTCTAAGTTGTTTGATTCGCTCCCTCAATTGTTTATAAAACTCTCTCTTCTCGTCTTCGTTCATAGAATGACTTCATAGAAGTTTACGCGACTACACTATCTAGTATAGCAAATCGTAATATAATTCTGAATATTAGCAACCACTAACAGTTCTTGCCGCTTCTGCGCCAACAGTTTTACCTACATTCTGACCCAGTAAAGTTGCCCATCCTGCTGCTAACCACCCAATGTATGGGATACCTGTGAGCATAGGAGCAGCACTTGCTGTGATACTAGCACCGACCATTCCTCCGGTCGATTCTCCAGCGCCCACCGACTTTATACATTCTAGGTCCTCTGCAGTCCAAGACTTTCCCTCAGAAGATTTTTCACCTCTCGGAATATTCTTCTGCCCATCCATGGTATACTCATAGGTCTCAAAGTTTTCTGACTCAACAGAACCCTGTGATGATTTACCAAACATTCCCTTTTCATCATACTCTTTATCAACAGCAGATGACTTGGTTGTAGTCAATACCTTTGGATCATTTGACTTGTAGTCAATACGGTATCCTTCTGTTCCGACCTCAACCTTATATGATGAATAAGGTCCCGTGGGGAGATTGATGGCAGGGAACTGAGGACGATCAGCATACTTCTCTGTCGTCTTCATCTGATAGTCCATGAGATGCCCCAGCACACCGATATGTGCTATAGCAACCACACCACCTATTCCTAAAGCACACCACTTGAATGGGTTAGCCATGACTTAGACCTCAAACTTTTTCTTTTTTGGTTTCCTCTTTCTTCTCTTCTTCTTTTTTATCTTTTTTAGCCGGAACAACCCCGAAAGTAGCTAAAGTTCCGGTGAAGACGCTGGCTATAAAAGTCGGATCGATATTTTTCTGAGGAACACCAGGAATAGTCACATAATTTAAAGTGAGAATTGCTGCAGACCACGAAAGAATAACGACGCGCACCAAAGCAGACAATCCCTCATCTGCCCAGTCAAACTTATTCGATTTGGTTCCCTCTTTCTTAACAGGAGTCGATTCCATATGAAAAGAAATAAGGCAACTTTATTTATGATTCAAGTTGTTCTACAGAGATTTGTGTATGTCTAAGATTATTAAATTTTCTACAAAGACTATCGCTTGATTCGTGTTGCCATTTTTGATACGCATTCTTTAAGGATTGAATGTAATCATTTCCATCGATGCCTTTCATTTCCGCAGCAACTATGGACTTGATTAACACATCCCTTGTTAAATGTGTCATTTGAAAATTGTTGTTATCCAATAACAGACTTCTACATTACGAGACTGAAGAAGGTTTGTCAAGAAGCCTGCCTTGGCTGTGCTTCAATTTGTATTGAATGTTATTATTTAGGGAGATAATTGTTTTCGACCAACCATTCCCGTGTCTTAGGAGTTGGCTCATAGTCAGTCCACATCGTACCCAAGGCACAAGATTCGAGTGCATCTAAAGTCATATCTTTTGTATGCCCTGCCCAAAATGCTTCTTTCTCCCAGGGGATGGCATGAGGCATATCCTTGTAGGTTCTCCTTGCCATTTCTTGCCACATTTCAGGGACATCCTCTTCATTGTGAATAATAGCAATCATATTATTCTTGATACTTCCTGCCATGCAGTCTTGTGCAGCATGCCATCCTTCATGACGCATAACGCTCATCAGTACGTGGGGGCGATTCATAAATCTTCTGTTAAGAAAGAAATTATTTCCTACAGTATGATAAACACCACGATGACCCACAGGAAAATATTTTTCGTCTGCTAAAAACACCCCAACTCCGATCCTGCTAAGGGAAGAGAGCATTCGATTGAACTCATTAGAAACAGAATAAAAATCATCAGTATTGGAATACTCACTAGAAATATCCAAAAGATTATTGATCTTTGTGACTCCATCTGTGCATTCCCTGAGTAACATACATCCCATGGCATCCATAGTGTAGTAACCCTTTGTGGGTTCACTACGAACTGGTACAGTCATTCCATGAGCAGCACCGAGAAGAAGACCAGCAAGAATAAATTTAATCATGGTAAAGTGACGCCTCCGGTCATTGTAGGTAGTTCAGGTGTTAGAGAGACTCCACCCGTCATTGTAGGCAGTTCTGGTGTAGCAGCATCAAGCAAGTCTGGAAGTGCCCCAGCAATCGCTTTTGCTGCTGCCTTAGACACTCTTTCTTTTACATTATCTATAATCTTATCCCTAGAAACGTAAACATACGCCCCGCCACCAATAATACTCGCCGTTCCTAGGAATGATAATACTGCTAAAACATTAATTACTTTCTGCATAGTATACCTCAAAATATTTTGTAACTCCAAATGAAGTCATGTGACCTTGAGAGACCCAATCATGAGCACACTCAAAGATGGATTGACTGGAGTATTTAGGAACTACTCCATCCATCTGTCCGCCGTACTTCTTAAGAAGGATTTGTAAGACATCCTCACGTAGTTTCATTTTCTCTGGACTATATCGCCAATCATCGTTCATGAAAGTTCTCCGATCCACCGATGTGATTCAACTGTATTGTAGTCCCTTTGGATCGAGTTGCAAGCTCATACATGTCTTGATGAATTGTTTTAGATTCACCAGTGCCATAATACTTGTGTGCCTCATCTTTAAATGCTTGATATTCTCTCTCCATATAATCTTTATTCTCATCAGAGAGAGTTGCTGGTCCAAACCACTCATCATGTTTTAGATACTGTGGAGCAACAATTGTTGTATGCTGTGCCTTGGGAACATTAAATGGGATGAATGGAAGATTCACACCTCCAGATGTAACTTTGATGCCTGTGTTTGGAAGCATACTTTTCACCGTACCTAGGAGTTTTTGTTTGATTTTATTTAACATTATGAGAGAACTAGTTTCTTGGAATAGTTATATGCATAAGTCTCGCGCTTTCCTTTTATGCCCCAACCTAACCAACGGTATGCTGGTTTCATATAGTAGGACACGCTTTGCCCGCTACCCTCAAACGTGGGTAGATGCTTTTGAAATACATTCTCATTAATCATGTAACGAGTCTGACATGTTAATTCACTGGGATCACAATCATACTTTTTGGCAAACATTCCTAACCCATTATAACGCTTCGGACTAGTCCACTGGATGATTCCATACCCACCGCGATAGCAACGGTCATAAGGAACTCTAGCGCCTCCTTCGCATACATTGGCACGGAAGTTGCTCTCTTGTTTAATATTACCCAGAATCGTTGCAAGTGCATTACGGTCCCTAATGTTTGTATTTTTTTGTAATTGACTTAAAATATATTTTTCTTCTGGAGTACATTCAGGACAGTTCCACGTTTTCTCATATGAATATAAAACCATCTCTGCGGAATCTGTGGAAGCAATAGCCGTAGTTACAGCATTTGAAGCACATGACGTTCCAAGAAGTCCTAACACCGAAAGTGCAACATATGACTTAAACATAAAAGGGGAGCATAATGCCCCCCTATTATAAAGTATTCTGTTTTTCTTGTCAATTATTTGGTGCCGTGGCAGGAATCATCATCCCCCCACCAAAGTCATCGTCATCATCAGCATCATGAGATACTGCCCAGACGACCCAAGCAAATAACAATCCAGATGCTAAAGCTAACATGTTCTCTATCACCAAATACCTGGGATGAGTTGACCTGTAATAGCATAGGATCCCATTGCTGCTACTACTCCGAGCATTGCTGCCCAACCATTAATACGTTCTGCTCTTTCGTTCATTGTCCTGTCTCCTGTAAAGTTAAATAAAAGTTTTCGTTCGTTGGTTTTCTACCATCTAGTTCGTAGATGGTAGAGTCTCCGTAAGTCTTGTGATCCTTGTATCCCACCATTCTCCCCTTTGTGTTTTGAAGGGCAGGCATGAATACAATATAGAAAAATACTCCTGGTGCTCCGATAATTAAAGCACTTGCGATTACATAATATGTGAGAAGTTCAGTCAGGGAAGTTTCCATCAGATCATACCAAAGAAAAGATTACCGGTCAGTGCATATGAGAAAACAGCAAAGAAGAAACCAATCATCGCAGTGCGACCATTCAGTTTTTCTGCACGTTCTGCATAACTCTCGTAACCATAACGCTCAGCATCTGATTTCGACACATACATTTTTGGTTCCTTGGCAAAAAGATTTTGCTGACCACGCTCATTAGTTGTTACAGTCATTTACTTAACGTTATAAATCTTTACATATTATATAGTAAAAAAGACCTCCTGTCAATAGGATGCCTGTAGTTATTAATACTCAATCAGATAAATTTGCCATGTACTCGTCAAGTTTTCTTTCCAATCCTTCATATTTACGAAGGATTTGCATATGCTCATTCTCTAAATCTTCGAGACGATATTGAAGTCTCTCTACCAAATCATAAATATTTTTAAACTCCGTAATATTCTCCTCTCCACGATCAGAGTCCTCATAGAACCATTCTAACATCTTTTGAACTTTCTTTTTCACCAGTCTTCGTCTCCAAACTGTAGGTTTTCTTGATGTTCAGCGTTCTTTTTACAATATCCATGGACATCCATCTTCATGTCCAAATGTGCTCTAGTATGTATACCCTCAATCAGTATAAGTACAAGAATAAGTCCTGCTGGCACCAACCATAATTGGGAAGAGCAGCAGGCAATACACCATTTTTTCCATTTAGGATCACATGAGTTATTATCTTTCACTACAATAAACAGCTCCTGACATTGGATTAGGTGGAAGACACGTAAATTGTGACTTACGTGTCATCAATCCCATTATAACAAACAATTGAGCAATAACAATAGATGAGCAAATATATTTGCTCAATTGCTTGCGGGTAAATTTCATTAGAACTTAAAGATACTAATACTATTTACCGGATCCTTCTCGTTAGAAGTGATAAAGAGTCCTTCTTCCTCTAGAGTCAAAAGTCCTTCAGGTGCTTTACCTGTAGGAAGAATCTGTGTCATAACAGGGGAAGAAAGATTACTAATATCATAAACACCAACTGCATTTGCTCTCTCGGCACCTACGAATAGCATACGCTTACCATTGTAAGTTCCAACTGCAACGGATTCGGGTTCTACACCTTTCTTCTCAGCACGTTTGTCGTTCCAGTAACCTGCCTCAGCAAGAGTATTCTCAAAGGTGTTTCCGGAATCATATACAATCGTACCATCTTTATGGAAAATTGTAAATCCTCTAGAACCACCACGCTTGTGCTCACCACGACGCTTCAGTTTGTAATCACCCTCGTTTGCAGTAACGAAGTGATTATCATCAATCCAAGCAACAGCATCGGGCTCACGACGAACACCCTGGCGACTGCCCACAGGCATATAGTAACCATCTTTGGTGTCGTCGATGTCATAGAGATCTACAGTGCCAGCAGTGAAATCGGAGAGAACATTGCCACGGGAATCAAGAACAACCATATGATTATTCTCTTGAAGAGTAACAACAATTTCACCCTTGTCATTGATATCAACAAACTCAGGTTCAGGATCGCTAGGAGCAATGCCAGCAAGTCCACGAACATCCGCATAAGTTACCTCACCTTTAAGATTCACAATTGCAACATTACCTGCAGGATACTGAGGGATCAGTCCATCGTTGAGGTCTTCGTCTCGTTCATTTTCAATAGCAATAGCAGCAAACTTACCATTGGGACTAGTAGATACAGCATCTGGTTGACCAGCAAGAGGAATCTCCTTTACTACTTTATAGTCCCACATGTCAATCACTACGACCTTACCCGATGGATTCGTGAAGGATGATGAGGTGTTAACAGCCGCAATCGCATATCCGTCGCGTATCGCCACGCTGGTTGGTTCACCGCCAACATCCACGATAGTGATAGCAGAAGGGTTACTGGGATCGGCAATACTAACAAAATCAATAGTTCCCTTATCCGAGTTTGTGTACGCGAGGACTTGTCCATCGGAGGCTATGATTTCTGCGGCAGAATCTTCACCGACACCATACTGACCGACTTGAGTGAATTCTGGGGTGGATGCTAAAGCAGAAGAAAGGGCAGAAACATCTGCCCCAACCAGTGCCCCACCGACTGCTACTGGAAGTGCCAGTAGTCTGATGAGATCTAACATGTTTCTCCTATATCAGAGGGAATCTACAGCAGCAAGGGACTTCTGTCGAAGAGACTCAGGGAGAGGTACATAACCCAG
>CENJ01020515.1_pt1 | contig 14906 bp, 15 predicted proteins | sample 356161 | NCBI WGS metagenome assembly CENJ01 (sample SAMEA2619531, study PRJEB7988) | marine metagenome | biome: marine biome (ENVO:00000447); feature: surface water layer (ENVO:00002042); material: "saline water (ENVO:00002010), including plankton (ENVO:xxxxxxxx)" | depth 5 m
CTAAATATATAACTGGGCGTAAGACCCAAAAAATTGAGGCAAAGTTTTATGTACCGCGAGCGGTTTTCACACCTCCCGGAATACGCGTTTCCGCGTTTACGTGCTCTGTTAGATGGGCATGATTATGCTGGTCCACATTTAAATATGACTATCGGCGAACCTCAGCATCGGTTTCCACTTTGGATTAAGGATGTACTTTTTGAGCATTTTGACGGATTTAATAGGTATCCAGCTAATGACGGTATTGAAAAACTTCAAAAATCTATAGTTGATTGGTTTTATAGGCGTTTTGGTGTTAAGCTATCTTCTGATAAGAATATTTTACCGGTAAACGGTACTCGTGAGGGCCTGTATAACGTAAGCATGGCTTTGTGTCCCGAGAGACTGCGTGATAAGGTGCCGTTTGTACTCATACCAAATCCTTTCTACCAGGTTTATATGATTTCAGCTTTATCTGTGAATTCAGAGCCACTTTTTATTTCAACAGATGAAAAGAGCGGCCATCTCCCAGATTACCCAGGTTTAAAAGCAGAAATCCTTAATAATACTTCAGCCGCATATATTTGCTCACCATCCAATCCACAAGGTGCAGTGGCAACGGTGGACTACCTAACCGCACTGATTGAGTTGGCTGAAAAATATGATTTCATAATTTTTGCTGATGAGTGCTACAGCGAAATTTATCGGCATACTCCTCCGCCGGGATTGATGGAGATTTCAGATAAGTTAGGAGCTGATCCTGATAGAGTAGTTACATTTCATTCGCTATCCAAGCGCTCAAACCTCCCAGGCTTACGATCAGGTTTTGCAGCATCTGGTGAAAAAAATATAAAGCAAATGAAGCTTCTGAGGGCTTATTCTGGAGCGCCTATTCCGGAACCTTTGCAGCATGTTTCTGCATCGGTTTGGGATGATGAGGACCATGTAATTCAAAACCGAGAAATTTATAAGAAAAAATATAAATTTGCAGATAAAATTTTTGACGATTTTGATGGGTATTTAAGTCCTGAAGCCGGATTTTTCCTTTGGTTAGATGTTGATAATGGCGAGAAAACCGCTCTAAAGCTTTGGCAAACTTGTGGGGTACGAGTTCTGCCAGGAAAGTATTTAGCTAAAGATTTAAATGGTCAAAGCCCCGGTGATCGCTTTATCCGAGTAGCGATGGTTTCTGAATTGGAAGAAACAAAAGAGGGACTAAAAAAAATACGAGAATTTCTTAATTAAACAGATGAATAGGTAGGAAAATGTCATATAATCAGGCGCCTAGTCGTAGCCCGCTCATAGACAGTACTTTGAAAGAAGCTTTGGAAAGGCGTGGAACAGAAATGCTGGGGCTAATACTTATTGCGATTGGCATAGCTGTACTCTTGTTGCTTTGGTCTTATTCTCCAAGTGACAGAAGTTTCTGGTCAATTAGCGACGAGCCGACACAAAATATTCTTGGTGTAATTGGCGCGTCTACAGCGGCCCCTTTGATACTTATTTTAGGCTGGGGTAGTTTTTCTTTGCCAGTTTTCCTTATGGCGTGGGGAATAAGATTTGTATGCCATAGTGGAGTTGAACGCGCTATTACGAGGATGATATTTTTTCCTGTCGCCATTGCATTTTCTTCTGCTTTTTTTGCTACACTCGTACCTAATAATACATGGGTTCATCAATTTGGATTGGGTGGGTTATTTGGAGAGACTTCGGTTGGTATTTTACTAAGGTCGATACCAGAGGTTTCCAGTATATCAGTTAATACCATAACTTTTTCAATGGCCAGTATCTCACTTTTGTCGCTTTTATTTGTTTCTGGGTTTTCTAGAAAAGAAGTGATTAGTCTTTCCAAATTTTTATGTACCGGCACTTTTTTGTTTTTTGTGCAAGCCTTCTCTTTGGTTGCCATGACAGCTCGTCTGTTTGTCCCGCAAAGCGGTTTGCAGACCTATGAAACGCAAGATCAGAATAGCGCTAGGAGTCAAAAGATAGAGGGAATTCTAGGTAGAATACTTTCTAAACTGAAACCAGCTATCGGCAAAAATACCCCTCAGTTAGTTAGACATGAACCGATAATTGAAAACGAAGTTAATGAAAAAGATGATCGTATAAAAAGCAAGATAACTTCAATAATCAGAGATCGGGTACCTCCGCTCATAAGTCAGGAAGCTCTTACAACTAGTGACTATAGTGATGAAAAAGTACAAACTAAATCATTCTTAAATCTCCTTTCCCCATCTGACCGTCAAGAACCTCCAGTATCAAACTATGATCCCATTCCCCGTCCTGAATATCAACAAGAGAGATTTAATGACGAGAGTTTTGAAAACCGGGTGGAATTTGAACAAGAAGTTAACCCTGGATACCCAACGCATGAGTATAAACCCCCAAAATTGGAGTCTAAAAAGCTTGTTCATGCACCAATTTCAAAAACATTAAAAAAATCAAAGCGTGCAATAGAGGAGGCGGAACCAAGATTAAACTTTGATACTGGAAAAGTAGAGTTCGAATTACCGCCTTTAAATTTATTAGCAACGCCTGTGGCTATTAAAAGAACGTATCTTTCGGACGAAGCTTTGGAAGAAAATGCGAGGCTCCTCGAAGCGGTGCTTGATGATTATGGGATCAAGGGTGAGATTGTAAGTGTGCGGCCGGGCCCAGTTGTCACGATGTATGAGTTAGAGCCAGCTCCAGGGTTGAAGGCAAGTCGAGTTATCGGATTAGCAGACGATATAGCTCGCTCAATGTCAGCGCTTGCAGCAAGGGTTTCTACTCTACCTGGAAGGTCTGTGATTGGGATAGAGTTGCCCAACGAGGATAGGGAAAAAGTTGTTCTTCGAGAAATTTTCTCCAGCAAAGCTTTTGGTGATGGTAATCAGAAACTTCCCCTTGCCCTCGGTAAAGATATTGGTGGTGAGCCAGTAGTAGCCAATTTAGCAAAGATGCCACATCTCTTGATTGCTGGAACTACAGGCTCTGGAAAATCGGTCGCAATAAATACCATGATACTTTCTCTTCTTTATAAACTAACACCTGAAGAGTGTAGGATGATAATGATTGATCCAAAAATGTTAGAATTAAGCGTTTATGATGGGATACCTCACCTTTTAAGCCCTGTCGTTACTGATCCCAAAAAAGCGGTCGTTGCGCTTAAGTGGGTGGTTGGTGAAATGGAGGAACGATATCGAAGGATGTCAAAAATGGGCGTTCGTAATATCGATGGGTTTAACAGTAGAGTTTCAGATGCCCTTCTAAAAAATGAGAGTTTTTCTCGCACAATACAAACTGGTTTTGATGAAGAAACCGGTGATCCAATTTTTGAAACAGAAGAGTTTGAACCTGAAAAGATGCCCTACATAGTAGTTGTAGTAGATGAGATGGCTGATCTTATGATGGTTGCGGGTAAAGAAATTGAAGCTTGCATCCAGCGACTTGCCCAAATGGCGCGCGCTTCAGGAATTCATATAATTATGGCCACGCAAAGACCATCGGTTGATGTAATAACTGGAACAGTAAAGGCTAATTTTCCTACTCGTATTTCTTTCCAAGTTACATCAAAGATTGATAGCCGCACAATTCTTGGTGAAATGGGGGCAGAGCAATTGCTCGGAATGGGAGACATGCTTTACATGGCGGGTGGATCAAAGATAATGCGGTGTCATGGCCCATTTGTCAGCGATGAAGAAGTTGAAGAAGTCGTCCGACATCTTAAGGCTTTTGGACCACCAAACTATATGTCTGGGGTTGTCGACGGTCCGGATGATGAAAAAGCTGATGGGATTGATATGGTACTTGGGCTTGGTGGGTCTACTGACGGTGAAGATACAATTTATGACGAGGCTGTATCCATCGTATTGAGGGATCGTAAGTGTTCTACAAGTTACATACAGCGCAAACTTTCTATCGGATACAATAAAGCAGCACGCTTGGTAGAGCAGATGGAAGAGCAAGGTTTAGTTTCATCTGCTAACCATGTTGGCAAACGAGAAATACTAGTCCCAGAACAGTGAACTAATAAAGATTAGATATTGAATAATATATTTGACCAAATCGAAAAGTTAATCTTAATGAAGTTTATAGCAATTTTATTTTGTATCTGGTTATTTGGAATAAAACTTGCGAGTGCTGAAAAATTCTCTTTAGTTGAGTTGTCAAATTATTTTAATACATTTGATACTTTTCAAGCTGATTTTCATCAATTGTCTGATGACGGTTCTATAGCAAGCGGTGTTATTTTAATAAAAAAGCCAGGAAGATTAAGAATAGATTATGAAAGACCAGCAGACTTACTAATACTTGCTTCGGGCGGTCAGCTTGCTATTTTTGATCCGAAAGGAGACCCAGAGCCAACTTCGTTTCCCTTAAATGTCACTCCCTTTTCCATAGTTCTTAAAAGTCAGATCAACCTTGTCGGATCATCCAACATTCTTTCCCATGATTATAATCACGGTGAGACTTCCCTCTCTTTATTTGATCCTAAATATCCAGAGCGGGGACATATTAAATTAATTTTTTCAGGTGAAACGCCTATTCTTGATCGCTGGCTTATAAAAGATGAGAGTGGCAACATCACTCTGATGAGTATTGAGCGATACGAAGAAAATATTTCACTAGGTGAGATGCAATTCAATATCCAACTGGAAATAGAAAGACGAAGAAATTAAAGTTTTCAAGTCCTGATACAGCTTGCAAGCTGTCTCTTGTATTGTAAACTTCGGTTTCCAACATTATCTGCCTTATTGATCAGCCACTTTTTTCTCTTGTACGAACCTTTTAGGTATCCTACCTGACCCTCGTGATAGGCAAGATATTGATTTTTTGCATCACTTAGAGAAACACCTGTCAATTTCCTTGTCTTGGTCATGTACCAGCCCATGAAATCTGCAGAATCCCTGATACTACTTCTTCTTGCGATCGAGCGGCCGGTAGCTTTTTTATAGTCAGCCCAAGTGCCATCGAGTGCCTGGGCGTATCCAAACGCAGAGCTCTCACGTCCTAATGGAATAATCCCAAGAAAATAACGCATTGGTGTTTTTGCTCGATTTTGAAAACTACTTTCATAATAAATCACTGCCATTTGAACATGGATCGGTACTCCCCATTTACGATTAGTATTCCTGAATGCTCTGTAATAATATCTTTTGCCGGCTAGAATTGAGCATGCATTGTCGTAGTCTATTGGCTTCTTGAAACCGACGAAGCTACAAGAAGATAAAAAACAAATTATTAACACACTGCGAAGAATTCTGCCCATTGCCCCTCGCTTTTTAGTTACCCTTAATGAATAGATAAAAAATTGCAAAATGTAAAAAACAAACTTAATTAAAATTCATAAAATTGAAAACAACATATTTTGGGGTTTATTTTTTCAATTAGTAGACGCTATAAATTTTCGTACTGATGTTTTTACGGATCGAAAAAGCTCTTGAAAGCTAACAATTTCAGAGTTAGGGCTTGTAATTATGTTTACAAAATTTGCTAAATATCATCTTGGACAAGTAGTACGGCATAAAAAGCACCCTTTTCGGGGAGTTGTTTTTGACGTTGACCCAGAATTTAATAACTCTGATGAGTGGTATGAAAACCTGCCAGAAGATGGTCGTCCCTCAAAAGAGCAACCGTTTTATCATTTGCTTGCTGAAAATGAGAATACGTTTTACGTCGCATATGTATCGGAGCAAAACCTAGTTGAAGATGCATCCGGTGAACCTGTCGAACACCCTGATGTTCGAGATTTATTCGGACCTTTTAAGGATGGTCACTATCCCCTATACTTTCATTTGAACTGATCATTTTAAAACTTACTTCAGTTCCCTGTACTACGATAAAGTCAAAAACAGTTTATGGTAATTCATATTGCAAAAACGTACTATAAAATGCGTTTTGAAGTTAACGGGTGGCACTTATTTTCGTGCATTTTTTGATTTCTTATTTTCAAATGCGAGTAAGTACTCCTTAACTGCAAAGCCCCAATGATATCCACCGAGTCCACCGGACTTCTGTATTACTCTGTGACAAGGTATTAAAAAGCTTATTGGATTACGGCCAATTGCAGTTCCAACTGCACGAACCGATGATGGCTGGTCAATTTCAGTTGCCACATCGGAGTAAGTTACAACTTGGCCAGCTTTTATTTGCAGTAGTGCGCGCCAGACCCTTATCTGAAATGGTGACCCAATAATGTGTAAATTTGTTTCGCCAGAGAAATTAAATACTATCGCTGATAAGTTTGTTGCATGATTTTCATCATGGGTAAATTTTGCGTGCGGCCATCGCTGGGTCATATCTTGCATAGCCCTTGAATTGCCTATTTTATCTGAAAACGCTAGCCCGCAAATGCCCAATGCTGTGCTCATAATTAGCACATTCCCAAAGGGGCTTTGTGAAAAACCGTAGTAAATTTCAAATTTATTTGTTTTTGACCAAATGTCTCTAACGCTTTCGGCTCGCCAATTTATAGTAAGATCATATAATTTTTGGCTGCCTGAAAGAGAATTGTCCATTATGAAACTAATGTCCTAATATATGATCTCATGCATATTTTAAAATATGATGCATGAACCAAAATAAAACTATGTTTTAGAATTAGCATTTCTCACTCAAACAAAAATGTTAAAAACTGAAATAAGCTACCCTTTTCTTTGCTTAGAATATAATGATACAGTTTTGTTCTCTTGGAAAAATAATTTCAAGTGTTATTACATGATCCGTCAAATAGTTTTATATTATTTGAGAAATTTTTGAGCAAGTTCAGAAAGCGTATTTTGAAACCAAGAGTAAACCTTAAGACATGAATGTTTTCACTCTTTCTTTAGTCTTTGCATTAAGCGATCCGTCTGTTGATAATGTATATTCGAGGGTAAAAATTTATGAAAAAATATGACGTTGTTGGTATCGGAAATGCTGTAGTTGATATAATTTCTTCATGTGATGACGGTTTCCTCGAAAAAATGGGGATTGAAAAAGGAATTATGCAGCTCATTGAAAAAGATCGCTCAGAATTCCTGTATAATTCGATGGGTTCAAGAACGAACGCTGCGGGTGGCTCAGTGGCGAATACAGTAGCTGGTATCAGTTCTCTTGGAGGTAAAACCGCTTTTGTTGGTCGCGTTTGTGATGACGATTTAGGTAGGTTTTATGCTCAAGCTACCAGAGATGCTGGTACGGACTTTCTCAATCCACCAGTTCCCAACGGTTTGCTACCGACGTCACGCTCAATGATCTTCAATTCTCAAGATGGTGATCGCTCAATGAATACCTATTTGGGTATTTCTGGTGATTTGAGTACTGATGATATTCCAACTGATTTAGCTAATAGTGCAGCCATCGTATTCTTGGAAGGATATCTCTTCGATAAGAGCAAAGGAAAAGATGCTTTTGTTAAGCTTGCCCGTGATACAAAACTAGCTGGCGGCAAAACAGGAATAGCTATATCTGATCCTTTTTGTGTGGAGCGCCATCGAAGTGATTTTTTAAATTTAATTGAAAATGATCTTGATTTTGTTATCGGAAATGAAAATGAAATTAAGAGCCTTTTTAAAACCGAAGATTTAGAAAAAGCTCTCAAAAAAACAAGTAAAAGGTGTCCTCTGGTCGTTTGTACAAAAGCTCATAAAGGGGTTACCGCAATCAAAGGTACGCAAAGAGTCGATGCAGGGGTTCATGAAATTTTACCTATCGACACAACTGGCGCAGGAGACCAATTTGCAGCAGGTTTCCTGTACGGTATGGCATCTAGTTATGACTTAGAAACAAGTTGCAAGATGGGCAATATCGCGGCAGGTGAAGTTATTGGACATATTGGTCCGAGGCCAAAAGTTTCAGTCAAGAACTTGTTTATTCAGTCTGGGCTTATTTCAGATCTTACAAGCGAAGAATTTTAGAATTAGAAAACGGTATTAAATAGAAGTAAAAATTGAGAGAGACATGCCATATACTTACGATAACCAAAATATTTTTGCAAAAGTACTGCGTAATGAGATTCCCTGTAATAAAGTCTTAGAAACTGCTCACAGTTTGGCATTTCATGATATAAATCCAGCAGCGCCGAAGCATGTTTTAGTAATTCCAAAGGGTTCATATGTTACTTATGATCATTTTGCCCAAACTGCTCCTGATGATGAAATTACAGATTTTGTAAGAGCAATTGGTGAGGTCTGTAAAATTTTAAAAGTGGAGCCTGGGCAGGGTGGCGGTGGCTTTAGGGCTATCTCCAACGCTGGTGAAGCGGGACTGCAGGAAGTACCACATTTGCATGTTCATATTCTAGGTGGGCGAAATTTGGGACCTATGGTATCAAAAAGTCAGTAGCCATTTAGTATAGGATCGTTATATGAGTTTAGTCATGAGTAGGATGAAAGTATGGTAGTCGAGGCACCAGAAACAAAAGTAGTGGATACGTTTCGTGTTGCGTGTGACGGTGGTGGTGGAGCGCTTGGCCACCCCAAGGTTTGGTTGCAAATTCCAACAGATAGAGGATGGGTAGAGTGCCCTTATTGTGACTGTAAAATTATTCACCAAACTTTTGAGGCTAAATTGATCGAATAGTGCTATTTGTTATTAAATTGAGCTGGAATGGATGAAAGAAAATGAAATTTGGTAAAGATCATCATCTCCATTTGATTGACGGCTCTGCATTTATATTTCGAGCTTATCACGCGTTACCACCACTCACGCGATCTTCTGATGGATTGCCGATAGGCGCAGTCAGTGGATTTTGTAATATGCTGTTCCGCTACATTCAAAATAATACTGGAGTAGATGCGGCAACTCACGCTGCTGTGATTTTTGATCACTCGGGCAAAAGTTTTCGGAATGACATCTATAAGGATTACAAGGCAAACCGGCCTCCAGCCCCCGATGATCTAGTGCCGCAATTCCCCTTAACAAGAGATGCAACAAGCGCCTTCAACATATCATGTAAAGAAGTTGTGGGTTTTGAGGCTGACGACATCATCGCCACTCTTGCTTGTAAGGCTCGAGAGGCTGGAGGTCGTGTAACAATCATTAGTTCGGATAAAGATTTGATGCAGCTAGTGGGTGGTGGGGTTGAAATGTTTGACGCAATGAAAAATCGCCGAATAAATCGTGAAGCTGTAATTGAAAAGTTTGGAGTTACTCCGGAGCTTGTGGTCGATGTTCAAGCATTGGCTGGTGATAGTGTCGACAACGTGCCTGGCGCACCTGGTATTGGAGTTAAAACGGCTGCTGAACTCATTAATATCTTTGGAACATTAGAAAACCTTCTGGATAAAGCAGATGAAATAAAACAACCAAAACGAAGAGAAACTTTAATAAATCATGTGGACCAAATAAGAATTTCAAAGCAATTAGTGCAACTGGATTGTGCAATGGAGTTAGATTTTTCAATCGACGAATTGGAAGTTTCTCCTCCAAAAGTAGATGCACTTGTAGCATTTTTACAAAAAATGGAGTTTCGCACTATTTTGAAGCGAGTGTCAGAGCAATTTAATGTTGAAATTGAGGAACTTCCAACATCTGCCCACAATTCGAATGGAAAAAATGAACAAAATAACTATGGTCCAGTTAAGAATGATAATTATGAGACTATTAGGACGACAGAGAGGCTTAAGCAGTGGATTGAGGATATTCGTTACCATGGCTATGTAGCTTTTGATACTGAAACCACAGGACTGGATGAGATGAAAGCAGAACTGGTCGGGGTGTCGCTATGTATAAATCCTGGTCATGCTTGTTATATTCCAATTGGGCATAAAGAAGGAGAAGCTGCAGATGGTTTGTTCGGCTCAAGTAAATTATGTGCTGAGCAGATTCCTTTAAATTTAGTAATAGAAATTTTGCAGCCGATATTAGCCGATCCATCAGTTTTAATAATTGGTCAAAATATAAAATATGATATAAAAATCTTATCAAAATACGGTGTAGAGTTCGGCGCAGTTGATGATACGATGTTGATGTCCTATGCGATGCATGGTGGTCTCCATCGACATAGTATGGAAATGCTATCTGGAAAATATCTAGATCATGTTCCGGTTTCTATAAAATCTTTAATTGGAACTGGAAAATCAGCTATTACATTTGACTATGTCCCAATAGAGGAAGCTAGTAATTATGCCGCCGAAGACGCGGATATAACAATGCGGTTGTGGAAGCTCTTTAAACCTAAACTTCACTTATCAAAAGTAACTAAGGTTTACGAGACCCTTGAACGGCCGTTAGTGCGCGTTCTGTCAGATATGGAGCTTTTGGGAATAAAAGTTGATCGGGATACTCTTGTCAGGATGTCAAATTCATTTTCTCAAAAAATGGTACTGTTAGAGGAAGAAATTTTTAGTCTTGCTGGAGAAGATTTTAATGTTGGGAGCCCTAAACAGCTCGGGGAAATACTATTTGATAAACTCGGATATTCTGGGGGTGCTAAAGGAAAAACAGGCGCATATTCCACAGGTGCTGATGTTTTGGCCGATCTTGCTACAGAATATGATTTGCCGAAAAAAGTAATAGATTGGCGACAACTAAGTAAGTTGAAGTCTACGTATACTGACGCGTTACAAGACCATATAGATCCCACATCGGGCCGTGTTCATACATCATATATTATTGCTGGAGCCAACACAGGGAGACTGGCTTCAGCTGACCCTAATCTACAGAATATACCCATTCGATCGGAGGAAGGGCGTCGTATTCGAGAAGCGTTCATTGCAGAGCCTGGTAAGGTACTTGTAAGTTTAGATTATAGTCAAATAGAGTTGAGGATTTTGGCCCACATTGCTTCTATTGAGAGCTTGAAGCAAGCATTTCGTGATGGGTTAGATATTCATGCGATGACTGCTTCAGAGATATTTAATGTGCCTCTTTCTGAGATGACACCTGAGATTAGAAGGCAGGCGAAAGCAATAAATTTTGGGGTTATTTACGGTATATCTGGGTTTGGTTTGGCTCGAAACTTGCGAATACCGCGGTCAGATGCTCAGGCTTTCATAGATAGATACTTTGAAAGATTCCCGGGAATAAAAGAGTATATGGATGAAACTGTTCGCTTTGCGAAGGAAAAAAGTTATGTCGAGACATTGTTTGGCAGGGTTATCCATACGCTTGATATAAATGCAAAAGGCCCAACTGCTGGCTTTGCTAAAAGAGCCGCAATAAATGCTCCCATCCAGGGAACAGCTGCTGATATTATTCGAAGAGCGATGATACGTATGCCAACTGCAATTTCACATTTGAATGCCAAAATGTTATTGCAAGTTCATGATGAACTACTGTTTGAAGTTGATCAGGGTGAAGTTGAAAGTTTAATCTCCACCGCCAAGTCAGTGATGCAAGAAGCCTACTATCCTATAGTCAAATTTGATATTCCCCTGCTTGTTGATGCCGGGCACGGCGAGAATTGGGCTCAAGCCCATTAAATTGTCAGTGTTAGTTCAATTCAGAGGCAAGAATTATAGGAAAGAAATTTTTATCAGACCAAATACCAAACCATTCCTCCTTCTTATAAGTTTTAACTGAACCAATTTCGATTAATCTGTAAAAACTTTTTCTGTCAATAAGTGCTTCTAGGCCGGATCTAATGTGAATATATGGTTTGGGTTCGCTGCTTTTTTGGTTTATTGAAACTCGTAATTTATTTTCTTTATCGAGTTTTGCTCTGTCACCTACTTGAGTTTCAAATATCAGTGTTTGATTATTGCCACTTCCAATAATGGAGAAATCGACCGCGACAAATGGTGCATCGTCTACTTTAATACCTACTTTTTCGACTGGGGTTACCAAGAAGTATCTATCTTCATCCTTACGTAGGATTGAAGAAAAGAGCTTTACAAGTTCAAATCGCCCAATGGGAGTTCCAAGGTAATACCAAGTGCCATCCCGAGCTATTCGAATATCTAGGTCACCACAAAATGGTGGATCCCATAGGTGTACGGGAGGGGTTCCTTTCTTTGAAATCTTCTTTGCGACTGAAGCAATGCCTTCCGCAGTTGGTCCATTGTTCTGAGTCACTTTTCTAGTTTTCATTATCTATACCTCATAACTCTGTAGAGAAAGTAATCTTTATATTCAGAATTGCACGAATTTATAATTTAAATGAACTAGATTTTAAGAAACTGCTTTAATCGGTGTTCCGCATATTTAGAGCTAATAATGCCAATCTGTAAAATTGGTTGCAATACCTTTTTGAAGAATGCGTTGAGCGTTCCTCTTGAAATATAAAAACAATTTCCCACATAACACTAACAGGTTGCCTAAAATGGGGCCTTAAATTCGCACGCGCCAGATAACTGGGCGTAAACTAAGTTATTGCTTTAAAAGGATGACAACAATGCAACATTTCGATTTATCACCATTATACCGCGCAAGTATTGGGTTTGATCAGGTCTCTGATTTGATGAACCGCGTTATTACTAACAATTCGACTACAGCTTCCTATCCTCCGTATAATATTGAAAAAACAGCCGATGATTTCTACCGAATTTCTATTGCAGTTGCTGGATTTTCGGATGCTGACTTAAATGTGGAAGTTAAAAATAAAACTCTCATCATTTCTGGTAAAAAAGATGAAGATAAAAATGATAAAAATTTCTTACACAAAGGTATCGCTACAAGAGCATTTGAAAGAACTTTTCATTTAGCCGATCACATTAAAGTAAAAGCAGCTAGTCATTCAGATGGAATGCTACATATTGATGTCTTCAGAGAAGTTCCGGAAGAACTAAAGGCTCGTCAGATAGAGATTGCAGTACAGGGTTCCAAAACTCCGGTACTTGAACATTAACTTTAAATGATTTTGTAGTGTGCTCGGCTTAATCTTTCGAGCGCACTACAGCAAGTATGGGCCCCATCGGCCAACCAAAGTCATTCCTATTTAACTCTTTAGAGTATAGTCTTGAAATTTTTCCATCAAAATATAAGGCGTTTGGTGCCTTCAATTTTTCTTTGAATATGCGCGCGAATGTATAGAAGTTTACAGTGTCTTCTGCTTTTACAAAGTAAGCATATTTTTTATCTGCACTTGTTCCAACACCATTTCGTATAAATTTTGATTTGCTTTCTTTTAGAAAACGGGGATGTAGTCTATTATTCCAAACGAGCATCGGGCCAGATTGTGTAGCATAGTTGCATTTCGGCGTTTTATCCAAATAGTCGAAGGTTTCATATACATTTAACCAGTTAGAACCAATGCAAAATATCCCATTGGGTAGCATTCCGAAATTCCCCGGACCTGGTTTTGAGACGACTTTTTTCTTTTCATTATACTCTTCTTTAAAATGACCAACGGGGCTTAAATCAGGGTGGTACATACCTGCATTCATAGCAAATGATAGCTCTTTGTCGTTGTTATTTAACTCTTTACGCAAGGCATTGAAATTGCCAAAGGGCTCCCCATCTTTGGTTCGTAAATATAACCTTACGTCGTCAGTTAATATTGAGACCTTACATATTGTAAGGTTAATGTTCTCGAATTTATCCTTCTTGCAATCAAGAGCATATATCTTTGAGGAAAATAGAAAGAAAATCAGGTATAAGGTTACATACCTCATTACACATCCAGATCTTTCTTTACCTTTTCCAAACTAAACAAGCGCTTAGTTTCATCCATACGATCATATGTCTCGTCCAATCGAAAACGAAGATCAGGAACATATTTAAGTGTGAGGTTTTTTGAAATAGCCCGTCTAATTTCGGACTTGTTTCTAGCTAAAAGCGCTATGGCATTTTCGCCTTCTTTCCCGCCTAACGGGCAAACATAGGCTGTTGCAATCTTTAGGTCTGCTGAAGTTGTAACTTCTCCGACAGTGATGGATAGGCGGTTCAGTTCGGGATCGTGAATAGCTTCTTTGAATAAAAGATCAGATATTGCTCTTCTTATTAATTCTCCCACTCTTAGTTGTCTTTGGCTGGGCCCAACGGTGGTTTTATCAAATTTACTAACCATAGGTAGTTATCTAAGCTGTAAATTGGTCTTTGCCAAGAGCCTCAATAGTGGCTAAATAGCCAGCAAAGAGAATGGAATTTGAGCTATGAGTGAAAATATTCGAGTTGTTGTAACTGGTGTTTCTGGGCGCATGGGACAAATGATCCTGGCAGGAGTTAGCAGTAATACAAAAACAAGGCTAGTTGGAGCAATAGAACGGGAAGGTCATGATTGGATTGGTAAAGATGTGGGTATGGTTAGTGGTAGCACGAATCTTGGGATAGAAGTTTCTGCTGACCCTGCTTCTGTATTTAAAGATGCTGATGCTATTATTGATTTTTCTGCACCAAAAGCCTCTGTTCAATTTTCTATATTAGCGGCTGAACTCGGAATTGTTCATGTGATTGGAACTACTGGTTTTAGCGACCTTGAATTAGTTTCGATAGGAAATTCGGGTAAAAAAGCAAAAATTATAAGAGCTGGTAATATGTCTTTGGGTGTGAATTTGCTAGTTCAAATGACCAAAAGAGTAGCTGCAGTCTTGGATGATGATTTTGATGTAGAAATCATTGAGACGCACCATAATAAAAAAGTTGATGCTCCCTCGGGTACAGCTATAATGCTGGGGGATGCAGCGGCAGATGGAAGACAAGTTGCATTATCCAAAGTGCGCGATAGCGGAAGAGACGGAATTACTGGCGCTCGTAATAAAGGAGATATAGGCTTTGTTTCTGTTAGGGGTGGTGACGTGGTGGGTGAGCATGACGTGCTGTTTGCGGCCGCTGGTGAAAGAATTGTTTTACGCCACATAGCAACAGATCGTGCTATTTTTGTTAGGGGTGCATTAAAGGCAGTTGAGTGGGGTATTCTCCAAGCACCTGGTGAATATAGCATGAAAGATGTCTTAGGTCTTTAACAAGATCCAAGGAGATTTTTAGTCAATAATATGATTTTTTAACCAATTTTTAACAGAGATTTCTGATGAAATTAATACTTTTTCTGTTTTTTTTGTGTTTGGGTGCTCAGGCATTTT